>Ga0207646_10000278_pt1 | contig 70066 bp, 60 predicted proteins | sample KBSK5502metaG_FD_184343 | JGI IMG/M metagenome (GOLD analysis project Ga0207646, IMG submission 184343) | Corn, switchgrass and miscanthus rhizosphere microbial communities from Kellogg Biological Station, Michigan, USA - KBS K5-50-2 metaG... | ecosystem: Host-associated > Plants > Roots >... | reverse complement strand
CCACCGCCCCGCGCTCCATCACCTTGACCCCACCCCCCCGCGCTCCATCACCTTGACCCCCACCGCCCCGCGCTCCATCACCTTGACCCCCACCACCCCGCGCTCCATTACCCTGACCCCACCGCCCCGCGCTCCATCACCCTGACCCCACCGCCCCGCCCTGTGACCAGAGGGCGGCGGATCGGATATCGTGGCTGTCTGCGAAGGCATTGATGGGGACAGCTGCCGCCGGTAGCGGCCAGGAGCGACCCGGGGATGGTGTGAGCCCGGGGGCGCGCCCAGCGGACCAGATCACCCCGGAGCCGCCGGAAGAACACCTCTCCCGTACCGGGCAGCCGGCCGGGAGCGGCTCAGTAGAACCGGCCGCGAGCGAATTGAGCGGACCGTGACCTGCCCCTGCGGGCGGATCGCGGTCAAGGAGGGTGGTACCGCGGGACCGCCGCCGGCGAAGTCCCGTCCCTCCAGCGATCCGTGCACAAGCCAGCGACCCCGGCCCGTGCCACGAACGTTGGAGGAGCCCGATGCCCCCGTCAGGCGCTTCAGGCGCTGCCTACTTCCCAGCCGTGCCCGCGGCGATCGACCTGACCGCGGTGGAACACGAGATCCTCCAGCGCTGGCAGGACGGCAAGGTGTTCGACCGCTCCCTGGACCGGACGGCCACCGGCCCGATCTGGACCTTCTACGAGGGGCCACCGACCGCCAACGGCATGCCCGGGGTGCACCACATCGAGGCCCGGGTGTTCAAGGACCTCTTCCCCCGGTTCAAGACCATGCGGGGGTTCCACGTGCCCCGCCAGGCCGGCTGGGACTGCCACGGCCTGCCGGTGGAGGTCGCGGTCGAGAAGGAACTCGGGCTGTCGGGGAAGAAGGACATCGAGGCGTACGGGATCGCCGCGTTCAACCAGCGCTGCCGTGAGTCGGTGCTGCTGCACGTGGACGCCTTCGAGGAGCTCACCAACAGGCTTGGCTACTGGATCGACCTGCCCAGCGCGTACCGCACCATGGACGCCAGCTACATCGAGTCCGTCTGGTGGTCGCTCAAGCAGATCTTCGGTAAGGGCCTGCTGGTCAGGGACTTCCGGATCAGCCCGTACTGCCCGCGTTGCGAGACCGCCCTGTCGGACCACGAGATGGGCCAGCCGGACGTCTACCGCACGGTGACCGACCCGGGCGTGACGGTGCGGTTCCCGTTGCTGACCGTGCCCGACGGGGCCACGCCGCTGCTCAACGGGGCGGACCTGCTGGTCTGGACGACCACCCCGTGGACCCTGGTGTCCAATACGGCCGTGGCGGTGCACCCGGACGAGACCTACGTGGTGGCCCGCCGGGCGGGCGGCCAGGAAGCCGTCGTGGTGGCGGAGAAGCTGATGCCCCGGGTGCTCGGCGAAGGCTGGCACGCCGCGGCGCGGCTGCGCGGGGCCGGCCTGGTGGGGGCGGCCTACCGGCCGCCGTTCAGCCTGGTGGACATCCCAGGTGCGCACCGGGTGGTGCCGGGGACGTTCGTGACCACAGAGGACGGGACGGGCCTGGTGCACGTGGCGCCCGCGTTCGGCGCGGACGACATGGAGGCGAGCCGGACGCACGGGCTGCCGGTGGTCAACCCGATCCGGCCGGACGGGCGGTTCGAGGAGCAGGTGCCGCTGGTCGGCGGGATGTTCTTCAAGGACGCCGACGAGCCTTTGGCCCGGGACCTGGCCGAACGCGGCCTGCTGTTCCACAGCGAGCCGTACCAGCACAGTTACCCGCACTGCTGGCGGTGCCATACGCCGCTGCTCTACTACGCGCTGCCGTCCTGGTTCATCCGGACCACGCAGATCAAGGACCGGCTGCTGGCCGAGAACGAGCGGACCAACTGGCAGCCGCCCACGATCAAGTACGGCCGGTACGGGGAATGGCTGCGCAACAACGTCGACTGGGCACTGTCGCGCACCCGGTACTGGGGCACGCCGCTGCCGTTGTGGGAGTGCGGCGAGCAGCATCTGACCTGCGTGGGGTCGCTGGCCGAGCTGAGCGAACTGGCCGGGCGCGACCTGTCGACGCTGGACCCGCACCGGCCGTACGTGGACGGCGTGGTCATCGCCTGCCCGGACTGCGGCCAGCCCGCGCAGCGGGTACCGGAGGTCATCGACGCGTGGTACGACTCAGGCTCGATGCCGTTCGCCCGGCTCGGCGCCCCGTGGAAGGGCGAAGAAGAGTTCCGCCGCACATACCCGGCGCAGTTCATCTGCGAGGCGATCGACCAGACCCGCGGCTGGTTCTACTCGCTCATGGCGGTCGGCACCCTCGTCTTCGACCGGTCGTCCTACGAGAACGTGGTGTGCCTCGGCCTGGTGGTGGACGAGCGCGGCCGGAAGATGAGCAAGCACCTCGGCAACGTGCTCGAGCCGATCCCGCTGATGGAGGCGCACGGCGCGGACGCCGTCCGGTGGTTCTTCGCCGCCTCCGGGTCGCCGTGGTCGACCCGGCGGATCGGCGCGGCGGCGCTCGAGGAGATCGTCCGCAAGGTGCTGCTGACGTACTGGAACACGGTCTCCTTCCTGGCCCTGTACGCCAACGCGGGGGCCGCGCAGGGAGCGGCATGGCATCCGGGGATGCTGGCCAGCGCGCCGCCGCCCGGCGCCAGGCCGCTGCTGGACCGGTGGGTGCTGAGCGAGCTGACGATCGTGACATCGGAGGTCACCGCCGCGCTGGAGGAGTTCGATACGGCCGCGGCCGGGCGCCGGCTTGCCGCGTTCGTGGACGAACTGTCCAACTGGTACGTGCGCCGGTCCCGGCGCCGGTTCTGGGACGGGCCGGGCACGCCCGACGGTGCCGCGGCCTTCGCTACCTTGTACCAGTGCCTGGAAACCCTCACCAGGCTGATGGCGCCGGTCGTGCCGTTCCTCACCGAGTACGTCTGGGGAATACTGCGCGGGCCCGAGGATCCGGACTCGGTGCACCTGACCACCTGGCCGGCCGCCGACCCCGGCCTGGTGGACCGGCAGCTTTCCGAGCAAATGGGCCTGGCCCGGCGGCTGGTGGAACTGGGCAGGTCGGCCCGCGCCGCCGCGTCGCTGGGCGTCCGCCAGCCGCTCCCCCGCGCCGTGGTGGGCGCGGCAGGCTTCGCTGGGCTGCCCGCCGGGCTCCGTGACCAGGTGACCGGTGAGCTGAACGTCCGGGCGCTGGACGCACTGAGCGCCGTGGGTGACGACCTGGTCGACTACGTCGTGAAGCCGAACTTCCGCGCGCTTGGCCGCCGGTTCGGCAACCGCACCCAGCCGGTCGCGGCGGCCATCACCGCGGCGGACGCAGGCACGCTCGCCGCCCGGCTGCGGGCAGACGGTCAGGCCTCCGTCCTGGTAGACGGCGATCCGGTGGCGATCGGCCCGGAGGACGTGATCGTGACCCAGACGCCGCGCGCCGGGTGGTCCGTGGCCACCGACGCGGGCGAAACGGTGGCGCTGGAACTCCAGATCACGCCGGAACTGCGGCGCGAGGGGCTGGCCCGGGAGTTCATCCGGCTGGTGCAGGACGCCCGCAAGGCCGACGGCCTGGAGGTCACCGACCGGATCGTGCTGCGGTGGGAGGCGGCGGACCCGGACCTCGCGGCGGCGCTCACCGAGCATGCGCAGCTCATCGCCGGTGAGGTGCTGGCGACCGGGTTCGGCCCGCGCGACGCCGGCGGCGGCGCCGGGGCCGCGCCGGGCCTGGGCACCGAGCACCGGGACGCGGACCTGGGCCTGGCCTTCTGGATCCGGCGCTCCTGAGGCCCGCGGCCGCACCGGCCGCCGCGCGCAGGCAGGCGAACTCGTGCAGGCCTGCTCACCGGCGGCCGGTGCGCCGCAGCCGTCCGGGATGTACCGCAGGAGGGGCCGCGCAGGCCGCGGCGCGGGCATTCGGGTGCTTGGCGCCCGCCAGCCGAACGGGGCGATGACCGCCAGCCGGCCCGGTTTCGCTGTCCGCGCCGCGTTGCGCGCGTCAGGTGGGGGGGTCCGTCTTGTCCGGCTGGCACGCCTTGCACGGCACCAGCCCCGTGGCTTCCGCCTCTCGGCGGGGCATGGTCTCCAGGTCGCCGTCGCTGAGGAACCGGATCAGGATGCAACTCCGCCGGTGGTACCTGGTGACCCCGGGCACGATGGTGACCGCATCGTCCGGCGGTGCGCCGCCGTCAGCGGCCCGGCCGGCGTCCCCGCCCCGGGCGGCGCCCTTCGCGGCATCCGCGCCTTCGGTGCCTTCCGCGCCGCTGCGGCCCCGCCCCGCCCCGGCCTCGGTATCTCCGGCGTGGTCCCCGACGGCCGCGCTCCCGTCGCCGGCCCTCTGCCTGGCGGCGCTCTCACCCCCCGGGCTCTCGGCACCGGCCCCCTGCCTGGCGGCGCTCTCACGACTGGCGCTCTCATCGCCCGCACGGTCCGTGCCCCCGGCCCCCTGATCGTCCGCGCCGGTTGCCCGGTCCCCGGGCGCCTCGGCCCGTCCCCTACCGGCGGCGGCCGAACCGGCCCCGCCCGCGCTGGCGTCATCTAGTACGGTTCCGTATTTCCCGGTTTCGTGCTGTCTGGCCTCGCCGGCGGGCTCGTCCGCGGCGGGCTCGTCCGTCACGGGAGGCGTGCTCCGGGTACCGGACCACGCGCTCCAGACGCTGCCCGTGTCCCGGTCGGCCATTCCCGTACCGGTTTCGGCCGCAGCGCTGCCTTCGTCCGGAGCCCTTTCGTCACCCCGGTCCCGGCCCGCCCCGCCCGGCTCGCGCCGCTGCCTGGGCCCGGCCAGGTCGTCCAGGTACCGCGGGACGATCCGGTCCCACCGGGGCTCCTCGCCTGCCGGGCGATCGCCCGCTTCGTGACCCGCACCCGGCCCGCCCGGTGACCGGGAAGCTTCGCCGCGGTCCCACGATGCCTGCCCGGCCTGCCCGGGCCCCGCCGACGGCCAGGCGGGTTCCGCCTCGTTGTCCCCGGCGCCGGCGGCGCCGCGCCGCGCCGCCGAGCCTGCTCCCATGGCCCGCGGTCCCGCGGTGGACGGCCAGGCGGGCCGGACCGGGCCCTGGCTCCCGCCGTCGGCCAGTTCTTCGCTCACCTGGTCCCAGAAGTCGTCACCGGAGGCCTGCTCGTCCGGAGACCGGCGGCGTGCCTCGTCACGGGCCCGGGCCGCGCGCTCATCGGGCGACGGCAGCCGGAGCGGCGATGCCTGCGCTCCGGACGCGGGCTCGCCCCGGTCCTGCCCGTGTGCCGGCTGGTCCCGGCCGGTCCGGGCCGCCAGTTCACGCTCGGTTTCCGGCTGCTCGTGGTCTGCCCGAGCGGCGCGCTCGCGGCCCGCCCATTCCTCCATGCCGCGGCGGCCTGCCTCCCGGCCCGGGCCCGGCCAGGCCACGGCGTCACGCCCGGCGCCCGCCCGGTCGCGGTCAGCCCAAGCCGCCGCCCCGGGCGCGGCACCCGCGTGCTCGCGGTCCGCCCGCGCGGCACCCGCGTGCTCGCGGTCCGCCCGCGCGGCTCCCCGGCCGCGGCCGACAGCCGCCTGATCCCGCGCTCCCGAGGCCGCGGCCTCGCGCCCCGCCTCCGCCTGCCGACGGTCGGCCGGCGCCGCCCCGGCCCGGTCGCGGCCCTGCCCGTGCGCCGCCCGATCCCGGTCCGCCCAGGCGGCGGCCTCACGCCCGGCCGCCGGCGACCCACGATCCGCCCGCACCGTCCCTCGGCCACGCCCCCGGCCGCCGGCCGCCCGATCCTGCTCCGCCCATGCCACTGCCCCGGGCGCGGCGCCCGCGTGATCGCGGTCTGCCTGGGCGGCGGCCTCAAGCCCGGCTCCCGCTTGCCCGCGGTCCGCCCGGGCTCCCCGGCGATCCTGGTCGCGGGGCGGCCGCTCCCGGTCCGGCCGTCCCTGGCCCGGCCGGCCGCGTTCCCGGTCCCGTCCGGCGCCCGCGGGCTCACGCCCCGCCCGGTCCCGTTCCCGCCGTTCACCCGCGGCCGGTTCCTGGTCATCCCGCAGGCGCGCGGCCGCGTCGCCCTGAATGTCGCGCCCGGCCCTGGCCCAGTCATCGCGCGCGGGCGCACGGGGGGTGGGGGTATGTGCCGCCGGGCTCCCGGCCGCTGCCTCGCCCCGGGAGGAAGACCTCGCGGCCCGGCCGCGGCCGGCCGGGTACCCCGCGGCGTGCTCACCACGGCGGCCCGTCACCGGGGCGCCCTTGGCCGCTATGGCCCCCGGCCACCGCCCCGAACCCGAGCCCGCCGAACCCGCCGGCGCCTTCCGCGGCCTGCCGGCGAGGTCACCCCTGCGCTCGCGGTCGTCCTGCCGGCCGCCCGCCGTGCCGTTGGGCCTGGCTTGTGCGCGGTCGGCCGCGGGCACCCCCACAATGACTCCTCCGGCGGCGCGCGTCCCCGCCGGGCCGGCGGCCGCCCAGCCGGGCTGGCTGTCCACCGCCGCGGTCCCGAAAAGCTCTCGGCGCCGGAGCAGAACTCCGGCGCCGAGGGTCACCGCCGCGAGAATGCTCACGGCGATCGACGCGTAGACCAGTGCCAGGCTGGCCGAGGCTGCCCCGGCCACGAGCATCGCCAGCGCCGCGACCGTGAGAAGGGCGCTGGCGCGGATCACGTGCACCCTCCCACGGCCCCGCGCGGATCGGCGGGGTACCGGCTACCGGCGGTCGTGCGAAGGGCCGTCCGAGGGGTGGAAGCCCCCGTTGTGCCCTCCGGGCTCCGGCGAACCGACGTAGGCGCCGGTAACCGCTGGCTGGCCATTGCGGGATTCCATCCGGGACGACATGCCGCCGCCAACCGACTGAGGCCCGGCGACCGCAGGGAAGGTGCCGCTGTCCGCGGCGCCCGCCTCCAAGTCGCGGAGCTGGCCTTCCAGGTATGCCTTGAGCCTGCTGCGGTACTCGCGCTCGAAGGCGCGCAGGTCGTCCACCCGGCGCTCGAGTTCTTCGCGCTGCTGCACCAGGGAGCCCATGGCCTGGCGGTGCCGCTCCTGCGCGTCGCGCTCCAGGCTCTCCGCCCGGGCCCGCGCGTCGCTGGTGATCTGCTCCGCCTGCCGTCTGGCCTTGCCGAGGATCTCGTCCGCCTCACGGCGGGCCCGGCCCAGGGTCTCGTCGGCCTCGCGCCGCGCGTCGGCGATCGCCTGGTCGGCGGTCTGCTGGGCGAGGGCCAGGACGCGGGCTGCCGTGTCCATGTTGTCCTCGGACGGCATGCTCGCCCTGATCGGCTCGGGCCGGTGCTCCGGCTCGGGCATCATCGGCTCGGGCGACAGCATCTCCGGCTCGGGGTCCGCCAGCGGGGAACTGAGCGCGGACACGGCCGACTTGCCGCCGCGCAAGCACTCAGCCAGCTTGGACCGGAGTTCCTCGTTGTCCTGGATCAGCCGGTCCAGCTCGACCTCGACCTCATCGAGGAAGGCGTCTACCTCTTCCTCGTCGTAGCCCGGGCGGAGCCTGGTGGTACTGAACTGCTTGTTCCGCACGTCTGCGGGCGTCAGCGGCATCTCGTCTCCTTGGTGCGCTGCAAGTCTGTTCTATGGGACCGTACCTGATCAGAGTGCCGGCACGACGTAGCTCAGCAAAACAAGTACCACGAAGAACAGAACCATGAAGCTCAGGTCCAAGGCCACACTACCGAGCCTCAGCACGGGGATGAACCGGCTTAGAAATTTCAGTGGCGGGTCAGTTGCGGTGTAGACGGTCTCGGCCACCACCAGCACCGGCCCGCGCGGCGACCACGACCGGGAGAACGCCTGGATCCAGCTGAAGATCAGTCTCCCGATGAGCAGCAACAGGTAGAAGTACAGGACGTACGTCAAGATGATCTTTACAAGCGCCACAATCTGTCCTGCTCTCCTGGCAACACGGCAACTGCCCTGGGTGCCCTGCCGCCTCTGCGCCGCCTGACCCTTGGGCCGCCTAGCTCTGGTTGAAGAAGCCCCTCTCGGCTATCCGGGCCTTGTCTTCGGCCGTCACCTCTATGGACGCGGGTGACAGCAGGAAAACCCTGTTGGTCACCCGGTCGATGCTTCCGCGAAGCCCGAAGATAAGCCCGGCGGCGAAGTCGACAAGTCGCTTAGCGTCACTGTCGACCATTTCCGACAGGTTCATGATGACCGGGGTGCCCTCGCGGAAGTGCTCACCGATTGTCCGGGCCTCATTGTATGTGCGCGGGTGGAGCGTCGTGATCCGGGTGAGATCGGCGGTCTGGCGCACCGGGGCGGGGCGGGCGGTCTCGGCAGGGTCGGCGTCGTAGCCGTTGCGGGCCGCGGCGGCGTGCTGCCGGGCGGCATCGGGCGCCGCGCTCTCCTCGTCCTCGTATCCGGCGTAGTCCTCCTCGAAGGAGTCGTAGCCGTCCTCGTAGGCCACCTCGTCCTCGACGAGGCCGAGATAGACCGCCATCTTGTGGATCGCGCCGGCCATCCGTCAGTCCTCCGTCGTCCCTGGCCTGCCATTCGCTGCGACGGACATTACCTGACGAAGCCCGGCCGGCCGCCGAGCAACGCCGTACCGACGCGAACGTGTGTCGCGCCGGCCGCAATGGCCTCTTCCAAATCCCCGCTCATTCCCGCCGACACTATGACGGCATCCGGATAGGCGGCACGCACCACGCCGGCGATTCGCGGAAGCGGTGCGAACGCCTGGGCCGGGGGCACATCGAGCGGTGCCATCGCCATCACACCGCCGAGCATCAGGCCTCCCTCGCCGGCCACGGCGGCGGCGAGGGCGGGCAGAGCGCTCTCGGGTACGCCACCGCGGGCCTCATCCTGGTCCAGGCTCACCTGGACCAGGCAGGTGACGACCCGGCCGGCCTTCCTGGCCGCCGCGCCAAGCGCACGCACCAGGCGGAGCCGGTCCACCGAGTGCACGACCCCGGCGTACCGGACCACGCTGGTGGCCTTGTTGGTCTGCAATTGCCCGATGAAATGCCAGGTCAGCTTCGGCGCGAGAGCCGCACACTCGGCCGCCTTGGGCGCCGCCTCCTGGTCCCTGTTCTCCCCCACGTCCCGAACGCCGAGTTCGCTGAGCAGCCGCACGTCCGACGCGGGAAACGTCTTGGTCACCGCGATCAGCGTCACCTCGCCCGGCTCCCGCCGCGCCGCCCGGCACGCATCCGCAATCCGCCCGCGGACCGCCGTCAGCCGCGCCGCAAGCTCGGCCCTCCGCTCGTCCACATCCGTCACACCCACATCATCACCCAGGCATGGAGCTTGCACTCAGGCCCATGGCCACGGAAGCGGGCATCGGCCCCGGAACCACCTCGTGCGTGCACCGCCACACGTGCGCGAGCCGGACAGCCTCAAGCGAATATGCAGCGATGCGATGCGCGGGCGGGTCGGTGATCGCGGCAGTGGGGTTCAGCCAGTGCCGCGATTATCGTGCCCGCCGGGTCCCGCCCCGGCATCACTTCAGGAAATCGGGCACGTCAAGCTCGTCGTCTTCTTCGAACACGACGCTGCGGCGGCGGGTGGTGGTGGCCGCGTCGAACATGCGCGCCGCGGCACCGGGGTCGGCCCGCTGACGGGCGGGGACCGCCGCCGTGGCGGCTATCGGCCTGGCCGCTTCCTCGCCGGTACGCTCCCCTGGGTCCGTGTCGCCGGTGAGAGCCGTGTCCGCCGCGGCCAGCGGCTCGGGGCCCGCCGTGGTCGCCCCTGGCGTGGGGGTCAGGCTGGCGGCGGGCTCCACAGGCTCCTCCACCAGTCGATCATCCGGCGCAGCATCGTGGGCGTGGAGGCCGCCGGAGTGGCCGTTGCCGGTGCCGAAGCCGCCACCGGAAAAGGAGGCCGCCCCCGGGACGCTCCCGCGCGCGTCCGCCCCCGGGCGGGCCATGACCGGCTGCGCGGGCATCGCGCGACGCGTGCCCGCTTCGTCGAACCCGGCCGCGATCACGGTGACCCGTACCTCGTCACCGAGCGCGTCGTCGATCACGGCGCCGAAGATGATGTTGGCGTCGGGTGCCGCCGAGTTGGCGACAAGCTGGGCCGCCTCGTTGATCTCGAACAGCCCGAGGTCCGAGCCGCCCTGGATGGACAGCAGGACGCCATGCGCGCCGTCGATGCTCGCCTCGAGCAGTGGGCTGGAGATGGCCATCTCCGCGGCGGCCACGCTGCGGTCGTCCCCCCTGGCGGAGCCGATCCCCATCAGGGCCGAGCCGGCCCCGGACATGACCGACTTCACGTCGGCGAAGTCCAGGTTGATCAGGCCGGGGGTGGTGATCAGGTCGGTGATGCCCTGGACACCGGACAGCAGCACCTGGTCGGCCGCCTTGAAGGCGTCCAGCACGCTGACGTGGCGGTCCGAGATGGACAGCAGCCGGTCGTTCGGGATCACGATGAGCGTGTCCACCTCGTTGCGCAGCCGCTCGATGCCGATCTCGGCCTGGGATGCCCTGCGCTTGCCCTCGAAGCCGAACGGCCTGGTCACCACGCCGATCGTGAGCGCGCCCAGGGACCGCGCGATGCTGGCCACCACGGGGGCGCCGCCGGTGCCCGTGCCGCCGCCCTCGCCGGCGGTCACGAAGACCATGTCCGCGCCCTTGAGGACTTCCTCGATCTCCTCGCGGTGGTCCTCGGCCGCCTTCGTCCCGACGTCGGGGTTGGCGCCGGCACCGAGTCCGCGGGTCAGTTCGCGGCCGACGTCCAGCTTGACGTCGGCGTCGCTCATGAGCAGCGCCTGCGCGTCCGTGTTGATCGCGATGAACTCAACGCCCTTGAGCCCCTCTTCGATCATCCGGTTTACGGCATTGACGCCGCCCCCACCGATACCGACGACCTTGATGACCGCCAAATAGTTCTGCGGTGCTGCCACGAGGAGGGCCCTTTCCGCTTGTCTGCCTCTATCGTGTTCCTGCCCTATTGCCTGTGCGCCCGGTTAATCCGCTCACATCGCGTATCGGCCGCGCGCGCAGTCCGCTCAAGTGCGCCCCCGCAGCAGCGGCCAGGCATTTCCACGAATTCCCGTGAGTCAAAACCCTCACTCTCAACCTGAGATTTAGAGTTATGCTATGGTGACGATTGATACGGACAGTAGGGTTGCCCAGATCGCGGGTCAACTCGCCACGCCCGAGGCGAGTCAGCATGCTCGCTGATCTTTGATCAGCTTCGCCCTGCCCGCCGTATTTGCCCGGGCCCCCGGGCCCCGCGTTCCGGCCGGCGTCCGCGCCCAGGGTTCATCCCTTCGTCATCGCCGTCCCGGCGCCGCTCACGTCGTACACCCGGGCCGGCCGGCGCATCAGGATCGTCAGTTCCTTCGCCTTGATCCGTGCCCGCTCGGCCCCGCCCCAGACGACGAGCGACCCGTTCGCCATCCTCACCGACACGTCGTTCGGCCCACCCGTCGTCACGCCGCGCACCTGCCTGGCGACCTGGCGCGGCAGTTCGCCGAGCACCGCGGCGGCGGCGGCCACCGCCGGGCTCCCGCGCAGGCTCCGGCCGGTGATGTCCACCGTGAGCAGCGGCAGGCCGCGCGGCCGGCGGGTCACGTCACGGACGCTCACCCCGTACGGGTCCACCAGGGCGTAGCCGCCGTGCACCCGCAGCGCGAAGACCGGCTTCCGCAGCTGGACGGTGATCACCAGCGTGGCCGGCCAATCCTTGCTGACCGCGGCGGACTGCACCTGCCTGAGCCGCTCGACCCGGTGGGCGATCGCGCCGGTGTCGACCCAGATGAGCGGCTGCCCGCGCTCGACACGGGCGGCCGCGAGCACCTGCCCGGCGGAGACCGCCTCGCCCGTGCCGGCGACCCGGACCGAGCGCACCACCAGCAGCGTCGAACCGAGCAGGGCCCAGGCCATCACCCCGAGGATCGCCACCGCGGTGAGCGCGAACAGCACCGCCTTCCAGTGCGGCCTGCGCAGGCTGCGCCCGCGCCGCCAGGGCCACCTGGCGCGCGGCCGCGGCGGCCGCCCCGGCCGCAGGCCGGGGCGCGCGGGCTGCCGCCGGCGCGCGCCGTCCCCGCCGCCGGTTCCTGGCCCGCCTGGCCGCCGTGGCGGCCCGGATACGGTGCTAGCCATCGGGCGGCTCCCCCCGTTGCCGCAGTGCCTTTACGATCAGCGAGCCAAGGGCCGTCACGTCCCCGGCACCCATGGTGAGGACGAGGTCCCCGGGGCGGGCGGCCGCCGCCACGGCCGCGGGCACGTCGGCGCGGTCCGGGATGAAGTGCGCCCGCCCGCCCGGCACCGCGCTGGCGACGAGCAGCCCGCTGACGCCGGGCTCTGGGTCCTCGCGGGCCGGGTAAACGTCCAGCACGAATGCCTCGTCGGCCAGGCCGAGCGCGGCGCCGAACTCGGCCGCGAAGATCCGGGTCCGGCTGAACAGGTGCGGCTGGAACGCGGCCAGCACCCGCCCCGACGGCCGGATCTCGCGGGCGGTCCGCAGGTCGGCAGCGAGTTCGGTGGGGTGGTGCGCGTAGCTGTCGAGCACCAGCACCCCGGCCGCCTCCCCCTTCGGCTCCATCCGGCGGTGCACGCCGCGGTAGGCGGCCAGCCCCGCGGCGGCCTGCCCCGGGCTCAGGCCGAGTTCGAGGGCGGCGGCGTAGGCGGCCGTGGCGTTCAGCGCGTTGTGCCGGCCGGGGACGCCGACCTCAAGCCGGGCCGGCTCCGCCGCGCCGTCGCCTGCCCCCGGCCCGGACACGGCGAACCGGACGGCCATGCCTTCCTGGCGGACGCCGGTGAGCCGGTAGCCGGCCCCGGGCTTCTCGCCGTAGCCGTGGACCCGCACCCGCCCGCGCGCCGCCGCGGCCGCCAGCGCCCGGGCGCCGGGGTCGTCGGCGCAGGCGATCAGCACGCCGCCCGGCGTGATCCGGGCGGCGAACTCGGCGAACGCCGCCTGGATCTGGCCGAGGCCGGCGTAGTTGTCCAGATGGTCGGCCTCCACGCTGGTGACGATGGCCAGTTCTGGGGCGAGCATCAGGAACGAGCCGTCGCTCTCGTCAGCCTCGGCCACGAACATGGCCCCGCCGCCGTCGCCGGCGCCCAGGCCGGTCTCTGTGAGGATCCCGCCGATCACGTAGGCGGGATCGGCGCCGCTGTGCCGCAGGATCGTGGTGAGCATGCCGGTGGTGGTGGTCTTGCCGTGGGTGCCCGCCACCGCGATCCCCCGCCGGCCCAGCATCACGCTGGCGAGGGCGGCGGCCCGGTGCAGCACCCGCAGGCCGCGCCGGCGTGCCTCGGCCAGTTCCGGGTTGTCCTCGCGGATCGCGGTGGACACGACCACGGTGTCGGCGCCGTCGATGTTCTCCGCGGCGTGCCCGACGCGCACGTCCGCGCCCTGGGCGGCGAGGGCGGTGAGCAGGTCGCTGTCGGCGGCGTCGCTGCCGGAGACCTTCACCCCGCGGGCGAGCATGATCCGGGCGATGCCCGACATGCCCGCGCCGCCGATGCCGGTGAAGTGCACCCGGCCGAGTTCGGCCAGCGGCACCGGGGCCACCGGGCGGACCAGGTTTCCCACGTCAGCTCACCGCCCGCGGGCCGCGTGACCGCGGGCGGGGCGGCCCACGATGATGTTCATGACCTCGTAGGCAAGGCGGTCGTCGGCGTCCCGGCTGCCCAGCCGCGCCGCCGCCGCCGACATGCCCGCGACCAGCGGGGTGTCCAGCATGACCGGCAGCAGCACCTCGCAGATCCATCGCGGGCTCAGCGCTGCGTCGTCCACGATCAGCCCGCCCCCCGCCCGCTCGATCGGCAGGGCGTTCAGCCGCTGCTCGCCGTTGCCGTGCGGCAGCGGGACGTACGCCGCGGGAAGCCCCACGGTGGTCATCTCGGCACAGGTCAGGGCGCCACTGCGGCACAGCGCGAAGTCGGCGGCGGCGTACGCGAGGTCCATGCGGTCCACGTAGGGCAGCGTGACGTAGGGCGGCCCGGCGAGTGGCAGGTGGATCTCCAGGCCGCTGCGCGGGCCGAGCAGGTGCAGCACCTGGACACCGGCGGCGCGGATCTGGTCCGCGGCGTCGAGCACCGAGAGGTTGAGCGACCTGGCACCCTGCGAGCCACCCGTGACCAGCAGCACCGGCAGGTCGGGCCGCAGCCCGAAGTGCTCCCGCGCCTTGTCCGCCATGGCCAGCCGGTTCAGCCCGGAGATCTCCTTGCGGAGCGGGATCCCGATGCAGGTGGCGTGCGGCAGCTTCGTGCCGGGGTGGGCGGTGAACACGTGCCGGGTGAACAGCGCGCCGATCCGGTTGGCCAGGCCCGCCCGGACGTTCGCGTCGTGCACCACGATCGGCACCTGCCGGCGTCGCGCCGCCAGGTAGGCGGGGGTGGCCACGTAGCCGCCGAAACCGACGACGACCCGTGCCCTCGTCCGGTCCAGCACGTCTCCGGCGGTGCGGACCGCCTGGGCCAGCCGGCCAGGGACGCTCAGCAGTTCCGCGGTCGGCTTGCGGGGCAGCGGGACCGGCGGGATCAGCGCGAGGTCGTAGCCGCGCAGCGGGACCAGCCGGGTCTCCAGGCCGCGCTCGGTGCCAAGGCAGGTGAGCGGGATCCTGGGATCCAGCCGGCGCAGCGCGTCGGCAACCGCCAGGGCGGGCTCGATATGACCAGCGGTGCCCCCTCCCGCGAGTACCACGCCCATGGCAGCCCTCCTGTGCTATGGCAGCCCCTCCTGTTCACGACCCCCCGTCCCCGGGGGGTTCCGGGGGTCGTCCCCCCGGACAATACTGCGGGCCGTCGGCGAAGGTGGCCAATGGCCACCGAGCAGCATTGGCTGCCTCGGCTGGGCTCATTCCCGCCTGCGATCCAGGCCCAGCCAGCTTAGGACGCGGCGCGCCGGGCCGGGGCCGGCCTCGGCAAGCGCCTGGGCGGCGCCTGGTTCCCGACGGGCGAACGACATCAGCATGCCGAGCGCGATCATGGTTATCACCAGCGAAGACAGCCCGGAGGAGACCAGCGGCAGCGGGACGCCGGTGATCGGGATCAGCCCGATCACCGCGCCGATGTTCACGATCGCCTGGCCCACGATCCAGACCGTGGCACCGGCCGCGGCGAGGCGCACGAACGTGTCCTCCACCCGCCGGGCGATCCGCAGGCCCGCGTACGCGATACCGCCGTAGAGCAGCGACACGCACAGCGTCCCGACCAGCCCGAGTTCCTCGCCGATGATGGCGAAGATGAAGTCGGTCGTGTCGTCGGGCACCCACCCCCACTTCTGCCTGCTGGCACCGAGCCCCACGCCGAACCAGCCGCCGGAGCCGACCGCCCACTTGCCCTGGATGGGCTGCTGGTCTGGGCCGACGGGGTTGCCCTGCGGGTTGAAGAACTCGCTCAGCCGGGAGGACCGGTACTTGGCGACCACCGCCAGCATCAGCAGGGCCAGCAGGATCAGCCCGAGAATCCCGATGTACAGGCGCAGCGGCGTGCCCACCACCCACAGCAGCGCCAGGAAGATCAGCAGCAGGATGAACGTCGTGCCGAGGTCGTCGCCGAGCATGACCAGCATGCACAGGATGCCGGCCCCGGGCATCAGCGGTATCAGCAGGTACCGCCAGTCGTCGAGGTGGGAGAGCTTCTCCTTGCGGGCCAGCAGGTCCGCGCCCCACAGCAGGAACGCCAGCTTCGCCAGCTCCGACGCCTGGAACACGATCGGGCCGAACTGGATGTAGCGGGTGGCCCCGGCCGAGGTCACCCCGATCAGCGGGGTCAGCAGCAGGCCCAGGACGGCGACGAACATCAGCGGGTAGGCGAGCGCGCGGAAGACCGTCGGGCTGCACCGGGCCGCCACCCACATGCACGGCAGGCCGAGGATGACGCCGAGCAACTGGTGCTGGAACCCGGAGTACGGCGACCCGCCCTGGCCCAGGTTCAGCACCGACGACGTGGACAGCACCATCACCAGGCCGAGCGCCACCAGCAGCGTGGTGATGCCGAGGATCAGGTAGTAGGAGGTGAGCGGCCGGTCGAGCAGCGCGAGCAGCGCCGCGCGCCGCGAGGCGGGCCCCGGCGAATCGGGCACGAGACCGGGCGGGCCGGTCACGACCACCCCGCCCGGTTCGCGCGCACCCGGCCTGGAAGCCTCCTGGACTTGCTCCATCATCCCAGTCTCCGGCGTGAATGGCGCTATCAGCGGGAAATCCGCCCGCGTGTCGCGCACCCGCGCCCTGGACCGGCCCGGCTACCTGGGCATCCACTCCACGTAGAAGATTCCCAGGCCGAGCGCCACGAACAGGCCGCTGATGAGCCAGAACCTGATCACGATGGTGGTCTCGGCCCAGCCGAGCAGTTCGAAGTGGTGCTGCAACGGCGCCATGCGGAAGACCCGGCGCCCCGTCATCTTGAACGAGCCCACCTGGATGATCACGGACATTGCGATCACCACGAACAGGCCGCCCAGGATCGCCAGGAGCAACTGGGTCTTGGTGGTCACGGCCAGGCCGGCCAGCACGCCGCCGAGCGCGAGCGACCCGGTGTCGCCCATGAAGATGCGGGCCGGCGGGGCGTTCCACCATAGGAACCCGAAGCAGGCGGCGAGCACCGCGGCGGCCACCACGGCCAGGTCCAGCGGGTCTCGCACCGGGTAGCAGCGCGGTGCGAGGAAGGTGGTGCAGTCGTTGCGCAGCTGCCAGTTGCCGATCAGCACGTAGGCGGCGAGGACCAGGCAGGCGGACCCGGTCGCCAGGCCGTCCAGGCCGTCGGTGAGGTTGACGGCGTTGGACGAGCCGGCGATCAGGAAGACGATCCACAGCACGAACGGCGCCAGCCCCAGCGCCGGGCCGAAGTCCCGCAGGAACGACAGGTGCGCGTCGGCGGGGGTGATGTCGTACCCGTCGGCGAACCGCTGCTGCAGCACCAGCAGGGCGAACACCGCGCCCACCACGGCCTGCCCGGCCAGCTTGGCGCTGCTGCGCAGGCCGAGGCTGCGCTGCTTGTAGATCTTGATGAAGTCGTCGATGAACCCGACCAGGCCCAGGCCCGCCATCAGCATCATCACCAGCAGCCCGGACACCGACGGGGTCTGGCCGGTGGCCAGGTTGCCGACGAAGTACCCGGTCACCGACGCGATGACGATGACGGTCCCGCCCATGGTGGGCGTGCCGCGCTTGGTGACGTGCGCCGCCGGGCCCTCTTCCCTGATGAGCTGGCCGTAGCCGCGCCGGGAGAATACCTTGATCGCCAGCGGCGTGCCGAGCAGCGCGAGCACCAGCGAGACCGCGCCTGCCACCAGGATCGTCTTCACTGTGCCGCCTCCCCGGTCAGGGCGAGAGCCACACGCTCCAGGCCGATGGTGCGAGATGCCTTGACCAGTACCACGTCCCCGGGCGCCAGGAGGTTCCCTAGTGCGATCACCGCGCTGCCGGCGTCCGGCACGCCGATCAGCTCGCCGTGCCAGGACGGCTCGGCCTTGGCACCGGCCAGCATCGGCGCGGCCGCCTCGCCCACCACGATAAGCCCGGCCACGCCCGCCCGCGCCGCAAGGGCGCCGGCCTCCTCGTGCCGCCGCTCGGACTCCTCGCCCAGTTCGTTCATAGCCCCGAGCACCGCGAAGGCACGCCGCCCCCGGGCCACGGCGGCGAGGGTCTCCAGCGCGGCCGCCACCGCCTCGGGGCTGGCGTTGTAAGCGTCGTTGAGGACGGTGACGCCGTCCGGGCGCTCGGTGACCTCCATCCGCCATCTGCTCAGGGCGGTGGCCGCGGACAGGCCGTCGGCCACCGCCGCGACGGGCAGGCCCAGCTCGCCCGCCAGCGCGGCGGCCGCGAGAGCGTTCACCACGTTGTGCGCGCCCAGCAGCCGCAGCTTTACGATGGCCGTCCCCGCCGGGGTTACCAGGGTGAAACTGGGCCGTCCATCGCTGCCCAGCGTGACGCGGTCCGCGCGAACCGTGGCCCGCTCGTGCACGCCGAACGTCACCACCCGGGCGGCGGTCCGGTCCGCCATCGCCAGCACCAGCGGGTCGTCGGCGTTCAGCAGCGCGACCCCGTCGGGCGGCAGCGCCGCGGGCAGTTCCCCCTTGGCCCGGGCGATCGCCGCCAGCCCGCCGAACTCTCCGGTGTGCGCGTGCCCCACGCACAGCACCGCGCCGATCCGCGGCGGCGCGATCGCACACAGCGCCGCGATGTCACCGGCCTTGCGCGCGGACAGTTCCAGCACCAGGTACCGGGTTTCGCCGGTCACCCGCAGCACCGTCAGCGGGTGGCCGATCTCGTTGTTGAACGATCCGTGCGGTGCGACCGTGGGCCCCAGCCGCTCGATGAGCTGCGCGGCCAGGTCCTTGGCCGTGGTCTTGCCCATGGACCCGGTGATGCCGGCGATGGTCAGGCCGGGAACCGCGGCGGCGACGGCCCGGGCCAGCGCGGCGAGGGCGCCGGGCACATCGGGGGTGATCAGCGCGGGCACGCCGACCGGCCGGCTGGCGAGCACCGCCACCGCGCCGCGCCCGACCGCCGCGGCGGCGAAGTCGTGCCCGTCCGCGCGCTCGCCGGGCAGGGCCGCGAACAGGGCACCGGGACCGGCCCGCCGGGAGTCGATGACGACCGAGCCGGCCACCGCGGCGGTGTCGGTCCCCGGGCCCGGGGCCGCCCCGGTGATCTGCGCGATAGCAGCCAGCGACAGCGGGATCACGCCGTCCCCTCGCCCGGTGCGCCGGCGCGCCGGCGGGCCAGCGCCGCGGCGGCGACCTCGCGGTCGTCGAACGGGATCACCTGCTGCCCGATGTACTGCCCCCGCTCGTGTCCCTTGCCTGCCACTACGATGACGTCTCCCTTGTCAGCCATGGCGACGGCCAAGCCGATGGCGGCGGCCCGGTCGGGCTCCACGATGATCCGCGCCCGCTCCGGCTCGCCGACGGTGAGCACCCCCTCCAGCATTTCCGTGAGTATCGCCAGGGGGTCCTCCGTGCGGGGGTTGTCGCTGGTCAGGATGGCCAGGTCGGCAAGCCGGGCGGCGGCGGCGCCCATCAGCGGCCGCTTGGCGCTGTCCCGGTCGCCGCCGCAGCCCAGCACGATGGCCAGGCGGCCGCCGGTCACCGGGCGCAGCCCGCGCAGCACCGCTTCCACCGCTCCCGGTTTGTGAGAATAGTCAACGAGCACGGTGAAATCCTGGCCAGCGTCGACTCGCTCCAGCCGGCCCGGCACGCCCGGGCAGGCGGCGACCCCGGCCGCGGCCGTGGCCAGGTGCACGCCCGCCTCGACCAGGGCGACCACCGCGCCCAGGGCGTTGGCGACGTTATACGGCCCGGGCAGCGCGACGCTGGCGTCGGCCTCGACCCCCCCGGGGCCGACGATGCGGAACGTGCTCCCGTCCGCCCCGCCGCGCACGTCGGCCGCCCGCCAGTCCGCGCCAGGGTCGCCGCCGGCGGAGAAGGTGACCACCGGGATGCGCGCGCCGTCCGCCAGGCGCCTGCCGTACGCATCGTCGATGTTCACCACGCCGACCCGCGCGAACCCGGGCGAGAACAGGGTGGACTTCGCGGCGAAGTACTTCTCCAGGTTGCCGTGGAAGTCCAGGTGGTCCTGGGACAGGTTGGTGAAGACGGCCACCTCGTAGGAGGTGCCGGAGACCCGCCCGAGCGCGAGCGCGTGGCTGGACACCTCCATCGCCGCCGCGGTGACGCCGCACTCGGCCATGGCCGCGAACAGCGCCTGCAGGTCGGTCGCCTCCGGGGTGGTGAGCTGGCTCGCCATGGTCTCCCCGGCGATCCGCGTCTCCACCCCGCCGATCAGGCCGGTCAGGTGACCGGCCCGGCGCAGCGCGGACTCCAGCAGGTAGGTGGTGGTGGTCTTGCCGCTGGTGCCGGTCACGCCGATCAGCAGCAGCCGGGCCGAGGGGTGGCGGTAGACCCAGGAGGCCACCTCGCCGAGCCTGGCCCTCGGGTCGGCGACCACGAAGACGGGCACCCCGCAGTCCCGCGCGGCTTCCCGGCCAGCCGGGTCGGTGAGCACGGCGACCGCCCCGGCCGACACGGCGTCCTGGCAGAACTCGGCGCCGTGGTGGTTGCCGCCGGGCAGCGCCGCGTACAGGTCGCCGGGGCGGGACCGGCGCGAGTCATGGGTCACGCCGCGGACCAGCAACGGCCCGCTGGGCCCGGTGAAGGGGTCAGCGCCGGGGCCCGCGTCCTCGGCCAGGACGACCCCCAGCAGCGCGGCGAGGCCGGAAAGGGGCCGCCCCGGCGCGCTGAGGGGACGCGGATCCGCAGGCACGCGCAGAGGCTACCGCTGTTCACCCTGCGGTGAGCGGCACGTACGGGCGCTTGCCGCCATCCGGGGGGATCTTCAGCGACGCGAGCGCGAATTTCATCACCTGGTAGAAAGCCGGGCCGGCCACGTAGTTGCCGAAGTAGTCGGCCTTCTTCGGGTTCTGGATGTTCACCGCCACCACGAGCTTGGGGCTGCTGGCCGGGGCGATGCCGATGTAGCTCGACCCGTACTGGCACAGGCAGTGCGCACGGGGGTCCCAGACCTGTGCGGTGCCGGTCTTGGACGCGACCGAGTACCCGGCGATCTCACCCCAGGGCTGGTAGGCGAGGGTGGCGTCGAGGTAAGGGACCTGCTGCAGGATGCGGATCATCTCGGCGGCGGTCGAGGCCCGGATCACGCGCTGCCGGTGCGGGCGCGGCGCCGGGCGGAACCGCCCATTGGGCCCGGTGGTGCCCGCGACGATGCTCGGCGACACCCGGACTCCGTGGTTGGCGATGGTCGCGTAGACCCCGGCCATCTGCACGGCGGTGGCGGCCACGCCCTGGCCGAACGCCAGGGTGTACCGCTGGTCGCCCCACCACTGCGAGGGCGGTGCGAGCTGGCCCTGGCTGGCGCCGGGCAGCGGCAGGCCGGTCGGCACCCCCACGCCGAACTTCCGGTAGTAGTCGTACTGCACCTGCGGGCTGACGTGCTCGGCGACCTGCACCATGCCGACGTTGCTGGAGTGGGCCACGACGCCCGCCAGGGTGAGCTGCTCGGTGGGGTGCGGGTCCGCGTCGTGGAACGCAAACCCGCCGACCACGATCTGCTCGGGCACCGTGTAGCCGGTCATCGGGGTCTGGCCGTGTTCCAGGGCCGCGGCCGCCGTGATCACCTTGGCGGTGCTGCCCGGTGGGAAGATCCCGGCAACCGGCAGGTCAACCGTGGCGGCCAGGCTGGTGACGTGCGCGGGCTGGAAGGTGGGGTACTGGGCCAGGGCCAGGATCTTCCCGGTCGAGGGCTGCATGACGACGATCGTGCACGAGTCCGCCTTGGTCACCCGCACCCGCTGGGCGCAGGCCTGCTGCGCCTCCCACTGCAGGGGGGCGAGGATCGTCAGCCGCACGCTGCCGCCGGGCACCAGGGGGCGGACCTTCTCCGACGTGAACGGGATCGGCTGCCCGCTGATCCCGGTCTCCACCTGCTCCTGCCCGTCGCGGCCGGACAGCACCGAGTTGAAGGACTGCTCGATGCCGGCCTGCCCGCGGATGTCGCTGCCCGGGGGGGCGGTGGTGAAGCCGACCAGCCCGGCGGCCAGGTCCCGGTTGGGATAGGTGCGGACGTAGGTGGGGTTGAGGTAGATGCCGGGCAGGCCGCGCGCGGCCAGCAGGTCCGCGATGTGGTTGCCGACCGGGGCGGGCACCCCCTGGGCGAGCACCACGTAGTCCGCCGAGGACGGATGGTAGAGCTTGCCGGCGATGGCGGACCGGGTCATGTGCAGCGGGCCCGCGAGCAGCCGGGCGACCCGCTGCCGCAGCGCCAGCGTGGCGCGCGGGGTGGCCCCGGTGATCTGCGGGGGGTCCGCGGTCACCGCGTCCTCCTGCACGGTCATCGCCAGGGTGGTGCCGTCCGCCGTGGTGATGCTGCCCCGCTCGGCCGGGATGCTTATGACCTTCAGCCGGTAGTTCGCGGCCTGCTTGCTGAAGCTGGCCCCCTCCAGGCCCTGCAACTGGACGAGCCTGCCCGCGATCAGGGACAGCGCGAATCCCACGCACAGCAGGCTCGCGTGCAGCCGACGGGCCGGGCTGCCCCGGCGCAGCCTCGCCCGGCGCGGTTCGGCGCGGCGCACCGCGCTCCGGGCACCCGGACGGCGCTCACCCCGGCCGCGCCCACCGGGCCGGCCGGGGCCGGCCGCCGGCCGGCCGGGGCGTGGCGGGCCGCCCTGGCCGGGTGCCGCCCGGCCCGTTGGCGGCCCGGCAGCGCGGGTGCCGTCGCCGGCTGGTTCGCCGCGCCGGGTGCCGCCGGCCTCGCGGGCACGGCCCGCGCGGCGCGGGCCGGACGCCCGCGGCGGCCGGCCCGGCCCGCGCGGGCGGTCCCTGCCGTCCTTGCCGCCGCCGGGTGCGGTCACGGCGTGTACCCGGGGACCGTGGGGATCCCGGGCATCTGGGCGGGCTCGCTCTGCAGCCGCCCGTCGGTCAGGTTGAGGAAGTGCAGCCGCGGCTGGATCTGCATGCCCAGCGCGGCGGCGCGGCGCGCCAGCGACGCGGGTGACTCCTCGGCCGCGATCTGGGCCTGGAGGGACTGGACCCGCTGGGCAAGGGAGACGTTGCCCTGCTGCAGCGCGGTGATCTGGAAGGCGCCGGTGGCGAGGATCGTGTTGATGATCAGCAGGCACAGCAGCCCACCGCCGAGCAGCCCGACCACCAGGAATACGAACCGGGTGCGCGCTCGCGGCACCGGCCGGGCGGCGGCCAGCGGCGGCCGGGCGGTGCGGACGGCACCGCCTGGCGATCCCTGGCGGCCCGGGCGCGGAACCGGCGGGGCGGCGGCCGGGCGCGCGCCGGCCGGGCTGAGCTGCGTGCCCGCGGGCGCCCCGCGCCGCCGCGCGGTCACCACGGCTCCCCGAAGGCTGGGCCCGCCGCGGCCCGCCGGGCTGGCCGGCCGCCTTCTTTCCGTCACGTCCGTGTGCCCGTTCACCGCGTTCCCCCTGCGTTCATCGGTTGTTGCTCCCCGTCCCCGCTCACGCGGCTTCCCTGATCCGCACCGCTGCCCGCAGCCGGGCAGAGGCGGCCCGTGGATTGGCCGCCACCTCGGCCGCGGACGGCCGCTCCGCGCCCCTGGTGAGCAGCCGCAACTGTGGCCCGGCCGCCGCCAGCGTCACCGGGAGGCCGCGTGGCGTGGTATCCACCGCGCGGGCCGCCAGGGTCCGCTTGACCAGCCGGTCTTCCAGCGAGTGGTACGCCAGCACGACGATGCGGCCGCCCAGCGCGAGGGCGTCCACCGCCGCGGGCAACGCCCGCTCTAGCGCGTCAAGTTCCCCGTTCACCTCGATCCGAAGCGCCTGGAAGGTGCGCTTGGCGGGGTTGCCGCCGCTGCGCCGGGCCGGCGCGGGGATGGAGGCGCGGATGATGTCGGTCAGCTGCGCCGTGGAGGTGAGCGGCGCCCGGGACCGCGCGCGCACCACGGCGTCGGCGATCTGGCGCGCGAACTTCTCCTCGCCGTAGTCACGTAGCACCCGGCGCAGCCGGTCCGCCGGGTAGGTGTTCAGCACGTCGGCGGCGGTCAGCGCCTGGCTCTGGTCCATCCGCATGTCCAGCGGGGCGTCGTAGGCGTAGGCGAAGCCGCGCTCGGGCTCGTCGAGTTGCGGCGAGGACACGCCCAGGTCGAACAGGAACCCGTCCACCGTGCCCCGGCCCAGGCTGGCCAGCACCGCGGCCACTTGGTCGTAGACGGCGCGGGTGAGCCTGACCCGGTCCCCATACCCGGCAAGCAGCCGCCCGGACTCCTCGACCGCGGCCGCGTCGGCGTCCAGCCCGATGAGGATCAGCCCCGGATGCGCGTCCAGCAGCGCCCGGGCGTGCCCGGCGCGGCCGAGCGTGGCATCCACCAGCACCGCGCCGGCCCGGTCCAGGGCCGGCGCGAGGAGCGTGAGCACGCGCTCGAGGAGGACCGGCCGGTGGCCGCCTCCCGCAGCGCTCATGCCAAGCCCCTCTCCCGTCCGCCGCGGCCACCGGCCGGGCGGGTGTGCCCGTGCGATCTGCCGGTGTGCCCGGCCAGGTCTCCATCCGCGCCACGGGTTGGCGGTCCTCCGCCGCCTGGCGCCGGGGAAGTGACGCCAGCCGGCAGGCCGCCCTGCCGCGGGTGGAGACCTCGCCGTGCACGACCGGTGCCGCCATCGGCGCCGGTCACAAGACGCCGGGCAGCACCTCCTCCGATGCAGCCGAGAACGCGTCCTCCTGGTCGGCCAGGTAGGCGGTCCAGGCTTCGTTGTCCCAGATCTCCAGCCTCGTGTTGGCGCCGATCACGATGCACTCCCGCTGCAGCCCCGCGTACTCGCGCAGCGGCTGCGGGATCGTGACGCGCCCCTGCCTGTCCGGGATCTCGTCCGACGCGCTGGCGAACAGCACCCGGCTGTAGTCCCGCACCGCTTTCGCGGTGACCGGGGCGGTGCGCAGGGCCTCGGTGATCCGGGCGAACTCGGCCGCCGGGAACACGTAGAGGCAGCGCTCCTGGCCCTTGGTGATCACGACCCCGCCGGCGAGGTCGTCGCGGTACTTGGCCGGCAGGAACATCCGTCCCTTGTCGTCCAGGCGTGGCGAGTGAGTGCCGAGGAACAACGGCCCTCACCTCCACTCCCCGCACCGCACCCGTGGGCCCATCTGGGCGTCTGTGCACCCCACTGCGCTCCACTGTACTCCACAATCCACCACCGTCAACGCCATTCGCTCCCCACAACGCCTCACTCGCTCCCCCCTCGGCCCCTCCGGGCGCCGCGTGCGACCGCCCGGCGGGGGCTCGGGACCGGGCCGCATTCGCGGGCCGGGACCGGGAAGAGCCCAGACGAGCAGGGGCCGGCGCGCGCGGGCGGGCACGGCCCCTGCTGAACCCGGCCGCCGCATCGCGCGTATTCCCCTGCAGGACGTACTGTCGGTTAGCACGGTCAGTCGGGCACCGCGGGCACGACGGGGCGCGCGGTGAGCCGGTAGCCCAGCGGCCAGGGCAGCCGAGGGAGAGGGACAAGTTGGTACTTGATACCGGGAAAGGCGGCAACCGCACCCTTGACGAGCTGGTGCGGGTGGCGCACCGGGTCGGCGAGGCCGTGGAGTCTGTCATCGAGGGAAAGTCCGACGCCGTCCGCCTCGCGCTGACCGTCCTGCTCGCCGAGGGCCACGTCCTGATCGAGGACGTGCCCGGGGTGGGGAAGACGATGCTGGCCAAGTCGCTGGCGCGGTCCACCGGCTGCTCCGTCCGCCGCATCCAGTTCACCCCGGACCTGCTGCCCAGTGACCTCACCGGGGTGAGCGCCTACAACCAGGAGCGCCACGAGTTCGAGTTCAAGCCGGGACCGGTCTTCGCGAACATCGTGGTCGGTGACGAGATCAACCGGGCCTCACCGAAGACCCAGTCCGCGCTGCTGGAGTGCATGGAGGAGCGGCAGGTGACGGTGGACGGCCGTACCTACGCGCTCACCCCCCCGTTCATGGTGATCGCGACCCAGAACCCGATCGAGATGGAGGGCACCTACCCGCTGCCCGAGGCGCAGCGGGACCGTTTCACCGCCAGGATCTCGATGGGCTACCCGAGCGCCGAGTCCGAGCTAGCCATGCTGGACGCGCACGGGTCATCCTCGCCGCTGGACACGCTCGAGCCCGTGGCCCAGGCCGAGGACATCAGGGAGCTCATCAGCGCGGTGCGGGCCGTGCACGTGGCCGAGTCGCTGAAGCAGTACGTGATCAGGGTGGTCGCGGCGACCCGTGCCTCCCCGGAGCTGCGGCTGGGCGCGTCCCCGCGGGCCACGCTGCACCTGCTGCGGGCGAGCCGGGCCAGGGCGGCGCTGGACGGCCGGGACTTCGTCATTCCCGACGACATGCAGGCGCTGGCCCTGCCGGTACTGGCGCACCGGCTGCTGCCCAGCGCCGAAGCGGTGGTCACCCAGCGGTCACCGGAACGGGTGCTGGCCGCGATCGTGGAGCGTCTGCCGCTGCCCCAGCTGCGCTGATCAACGCCCCCGCCGGCCACGGGAACGGGACCATCACTTGGCAGCGGCTCTGGCCCGTCCGTAAGTTGAGAGAAGCAGGCTCGAGGAAAGGCGCCGCATGCGGTCGATGTTGGCCGGATTCACCACTCGCGGCAGGGCGTTTGTGGCCGCCGGAGCCGCCGCGGGCGTGGTCGGCCTCGGGCTCGGCCAGCGCACCCTGCTGAGCATCGGCGGCGTGCTGATCATCTTGCCTGTGCTGTCGGTCCTGGCGGCCAGCCGGACCAGGTACCGGATCGGCTGGGCCCGGGCGATCAGCCCGGCCCGGGTGCCGGCCGGGCACACCGCCTCGGTGTCCATCCAGCTCGACAACTCCTCCCGGCTGCCCACCGGGCTGCTGCTGGCCGAGGACACCGTCCCCTACACGATCGGCAGCAGGCCGCGGTTCATCCTGGACCGGATCGAACCGGGCGGGTCGCGCCGGCTGAGCTACCCCATCCAGCCAGATCACCGGGGCAAGTTCGCCATCGGCCCGCTGCACGTCCGGGTGGCCGACGCGTTCGGCCTGGCGAAGGTTGGCAGCATGGCGGCACCGCCGTGCACCCTGGTGGTCACCCCGGCGGTCACCGCGCTCCCGCACACCTCGCTCGCCGGGTCCTGGCTGGGCGAGGGTGACGCGCGCGCCAGCACCGCCGCGGCCGCGGGGGAAGACGACGTCGTGCCGCGCGCCTACCGGGACGGCGACGAACTGCGCCGGGTGCACTGGCGCTCCACCGCGCGGTACGGCGAGCTCATGGTGCGCCGGGAGGAACAGCGCTGGCGGAACCGCGCGGTGCTCTTCCTGGACACCCGCCTGAGCGGGCACGGCGGCCGCGGGCCGGCCTCGTCCTTCGAATACGCGGTCAGCGCGGCCGCGTCCATCGGGGTGCACCTGGCCCGCGAGGAGATGGACACCGAGTTCGTCACCGACGCCGGCAAGGCAACCGCGCCCGGCTCGTTCGAGGACGTGCTACTCGACACCCTCGCGGTCATCCGTCCGTCCAGGAACGCCTCGCTGGGACCCGGCCTGGCTCAGCTGCCCGGGGACACCAGCGGGCTGTTCATCGTGATCGCGGGGCACCTGACCGGCGCCCAGGCACGGGATCTCGCCGCCGCGCGCCGGGCGTCGGGACCGGCCATGGCGCTACTGCTCGCCGTCTCCACCTGGGCCGCCGAACGGCCGGGCACCGCTGCGACGGGGGAAACCGATGAAGCCTCGACGGTCCTCACGGCGGCCGGCTGGCGGGTGGCCACGGTGATCGCCGGCACGCCGCTCACCGTGGCCTGGGACGTACTCCACCGCGCCCACAGGGCCCGCGGCGAGCCCGCACCGGTCCGCGCGGGCAGCCCGGGCGCGGAAGGCGCGCAGCCCGCGGGCGGCGCCGGCCCGCCCACCGGCACGGGAGCGGTCCGGTGAACGCGCGCCTGACCGTGGCCGCGGCGGTGGCGACCGTGCTGACGTCGATCGCGCTCTACCCGCTGTTTGACGCCGGGACGTGGTTCTGGGACGGGATGGGCGCGGTCATCGTGATCGCCGCGGTCGGCGCCGCGACCCGGCGGCGGCCGGTTCCCGTCGTGCTGTGCTTGTTTGCCGCGATCGCCGCCGAGTTCCTGTACCTGAACGTGACGTTCGCGGGCAGGCAGTCCTTCGCGGGCCTGGTGCCTACCGGCGCGTCCGTGCACCACCTGCAGCTACTGCTCCACCAGGCCATGGCCGAGACGTCCAAGGACGCGCCGCCGGTCCCGGCCCGGCCCGGCGTCGTGCTTCTCGCCGCCGCCGGGATCGGGCTGGTCGCCGTGCTGACCGACGTGCTCGCGGTGCGGCTGCACAGGCCGGCCATCGCCGGGCTGCCCCTCCTGGTGCTGTTCTGCGTCCCGCTGACCACGGACGCCCGAACGGGGGCGGTGGGCGGCACGCTGGTGTTCTGCGCGGGCATGGTGGGCTACCTGGGGCTGCTCTCCGCCGACGGCAGGCACCGGCTGCGGCTGTGGGGCCGGCTCATCCACCCGTGGCAGGACGACGCGGACGGCCAGGGCCCCGACGTCAAGCCGCTGGCCGCCGCGGGCCGCCGGATCGGCTCGGCGGCTGTAGTGCTCGCGCTCGCCCTGCCGCTGCTGATCCCGGGGCTGAAGGCGCACCGGCTGTTCTCCGGGGACGGCAACGGAAAGGGCGGCGGCGGGGGGAGCCATGGCCGGATCTCCTTCCCCAAACCGCTGGACCTGCTGAATACCGACCTGCATGAAAGTCACCCGGTGCCCGTCCTGACCTACATCACGACCGCCTCGACACCGCCCTACCTGCAGGTCTACGTGCTGGGCACCCTCACCACCAACGCGTGGACGATGGGGCCGCCGCCCGACACGACCGCCCTGACCGGCCGGCACCGGCTGCCCCCGGCGCCGGGCCTGGTCAGGACCACGCCCGGGCCGCTCGAGAGCGAGAAGATCAGCCTGGGCAACAACCTGGCGAACCGGGGCAATGTCAGCTACCTGCCGCTGCCGTACGCGGCGCGCCAGGTTCAGGTCACGGGCTCCCTCTGGCGGATCGACGGGAGCACGTTGTCGGTGCTGTCGCCGAGCGCCCGGCTGGCCGGGCTGCGCTACACCGTGCTTGTCAAGGACGTGAACCCGCTGGCCGGGCAGTTGCGGGCGGCGGGGAGCGCGGGCGCCACGCTCGGCGCGTACCTCGAGGTCCCGCCCGCCTACCGGACGAGGAAGATCGTCAACCTGGTGAAGCACATCACCGCGGACGCGAGCACCCCCTACGGCATGGCGGTGGCCATCCAGCAGTGGTTCACCGCCCCGGGTCACTTCACCTACTCGCTGCACGTCCCGCAGACGCAGAGCCGGTCGGCGCTGATCAATTTCCTGACCAAATCCAGGAAGGGGTACTGCCAGCAGTTCGCGTTCGCCATGGCCGTGCTCGCCCGTTTGGTGGGCATCCCGGCCCGCGTCGTCGTGGGCTATACGCAGGGCAGCTTCATCGGGAACGACACCTGGCAGGTCAAGACCAGCGACGCCCACGCCTGGCCGGAACTCTACTTCCCCAGGGCGGGCTGGCTGCGCTTCGAGCCGACCCCTCCGGACGCGACCGGGCTGCCCGGGCAGGCGACCGCGCTGGCACCGGCCTATTCGATCCGGGGGGCCAGCCTGGCCGGCCAGACCAGCGCGGCGACCGGCCTGGGGCAACGGTCCAGCACCGGCTCGGTAGGCTCCGCGGCCAGCAACAGCAAGGCAGGCCTCAACAGGAACAAGCTGAAGAAGCTCGCCCCCAACGGCGCGGGCGGTGCGGCGGCGCGCCGCCGTGGCGGCACGCCGCCCATCCTGCCGGTGGTCCTGTGGCTGCTCGTGGTGGCGCTGATCGCGCCCGGCGCGACCCGGGCCACCGCCCGGCGGTGGCGGTGGTGGCGCGCCGCGGACGACGCGGCGCGGGCGCACGTCGCCTGGCACGAACTGCGCAACGACCTGACCGACCACCGGATCGCCTACCGGGCCAGCGAGTCGCCCCGCGCCCTGACCCGCCGCATCGCCACGTCGCTCGGCCTTTCGGGCGCCGAGCGGGACGCCCTGGAGCGCATCGGCCGGGCCGAGGAACGGGCCAGTTACGCGGTGAGCCCGGCCGATTCGGCCCGGCTCCAGGCGGACGAGGCCCTGGTGCGGCGGGCCGTCGCGCGCACCTGCCCGCCGTCGGCGCGCTGGCTGGCGATCATCGCGCCACAGTCCGCGCTGACTCCGGTGCGGGCAGGTGCCCAGCAGGTCCTCGACGTGTTCGGCTGGATGGAACTCGCGACGACCAGGGCCCGCCGCCGGCTCATGCCCCACGGTGGCGCACCGGTGCGGCCAGGCGACAAGCCCGCTCCCGCGTAGCCACGGACGGCTCTTGCGCGCCGGCGGGGGGTTCCGAGGGTCGCCCCCCCGGGCTAGCACGGCCAAGGCCCCGTGACGAAGGAATGGGGCCTTGAGCCAGCGGGGGGGTTCCGGGGGGTCGCCCCCCCGGGCTAGCACGGCCAAGGCCCCGTGACGAAGGAACCGGGCCTTGAGCCAGCGGGGGGGTTCCGGGGGGTCGCCCCCCCGGGCTAGCACGGCCAAGGCCCCGTGACGAAGGAACCGGGCCTTGAGCCAGCGGGGGGTTCCGGGGGGTCGCCCCCCCGGGCTAGCACGGCGGGCCATAGGCGAAGCCACTCCGTGGCTGAGCAGCCTCCACCGCCTCGGCCCCGAAGGCTACCTGCCGCCCTCCTGGCGGCGGCGCCAGCGCTCCTCGAGCCGTTCCATGAAGCTGAGCCCGGACTTCTCCCGCCTGCCCCGGCGGCCCCTGGCAGCCGGGCGGCGGCCGCGCGCCTGGCCCTGCGGGCGGGCCACCCCGAGGCCCTTGCCGCTCACGATCCCGCCCATGTGCCGCCAGCTGGTCAGCGCCCACATCGCACACGCCAGCATGACAAGGAACCCGCCGACGCCGACAAAGATGATCTTCGAGATCACCCCGGCCAGGAGCAGGCCGACGCCGATCACGAAACCGATCGCCGCCTCGACCACGCGGCGCTTGTAGTGGACCCGGGGGTCCTGCGAGCGCACGGACTGGGCAAGCTTCGGATAGTCGGAATAGAGCGCCTGCTCGATCTGCTCGAGCTGACGCTGCTCGTGCTCAGAGAGCGGCACTGCGCCTCCCATGAACCTCTTCCGCGGGGACGGGTGCGATGACCTTGGCCTCACGGCGTGCGTATGTATCCACAATACGAGGGCAGCAAGGTCGGGGAAAGAGCCGCAGGAGGCAAAGCGAGGGCCCGCCAGCGCGGGGGCACCTCACGCGCTCTCCCTCGTGCCAGGCGGTCCGCCGCTCGCACCGCGGCGGACCAGGGCGGCCGGGCGCACCGTCCCGGTCCCGAACCGGCCAGCGATCTTGTCCACGGCCTGTTCCGCGTCGCGCCAGGCGGCCGGCTGCTCGCCGAAGGCCAGCTGGGTCGCCACCGTGCCCGCCGGGAGCAGGCCAGCCGCGCGCACCCCGACGAGGCGCAGCCGGGCCTGCGAGCCGAGCCCGGACCCGGCGTACAGCGCGGCCGCGGTGGTGTAGATCTTCTGGGCCACGTCGGTGGGCTCGGGCAGGGTCTTGGACCGGGTGATCGTCTTGAAGTTGGCCAGCCGCAGCTTGACCACCACGGTCCTGGCCACGGAGCCGCCCGCCCGCAGCCCCTGCGCGGTCCGTTCGGACAGCCGGAGCAGTTCCCTGCGGATCACCACGGGGTCGGCCACGTCCGTGGCGAAGGTCTCCTCCGCACCGATGCTCTTGTCCGGCACGTGGGACAGCACCGGACGCGGATCGCGGCCCCAGGCCAGCGCGGACAGGTGGGCACCGGCGGCGGTGCCCAGTTCGCGCTGCAAGGTGTCCAGCGGCGTGCGCGCGAGGTCGCCGACGGTGCGCAGCCCGAACCGGGCCAGCACTTCCCCGGTTCGCTCCCCCACCCCCCATAGCGCGGCGACCGGCAGCGGGTGCAGGAAGTCCAGTACCCGCGCGGCCGGGACCACGCACAGCCCGTCGGGCTTGCTCACCGTGGACGCGAGCTTGGCGACGAACTTGGTGGTGGCAACGCCGACCGAGCAGGTCAGCCCGTACTGGCCGCGGACGGTGGCCCGGATCCGCCGGGCGATGACGGCCGGCCGCCCCAGCCGCCGGATGGCGCCGCCGACGTCCAGGAACGCCTCGTCCAGTGACAGGGGCTCCACCTCGGGGGTTACCCCGCGGAACAGTGCCATGATCTCCCTGGACACGGCCCCGTAGACGCCGTGCCGGGGCGCCACGAACACCGCCTGCGGGCACAGCCGCTGCGCCCGGCTCACCGGCATAGCCGACCGGACCCCGAACGCGCGCGCCTCGTAGGTGGCCGACAGCACCACGCCGCGGCCGCCGACGGCACCCACGATCACCGGTTTCCCGGCCAGTTCCGGCCGGTCGCGGACCTCCACGCTGGCGTAGAAGGCGTCCATGTCGACGTGCAGAATGCGGCAGCCGGTGTCATCGAGCTCCCCGCCGTCCCCGGCCGGGGCCTGGCGGTCGGTCACCGGTATCCCAGGACGTGGAACTGGGCTGCGAAGTCATGGAAGGCGGGGTGCGCGCAGACCGCCAGCTCCAGCCCCTGCAGCGCCTGCGCGGCGCCCGGGTCGGCGTCGGCGACGACCCGGGGCACCAGGTCCGCGAAGACCCGCACCCCCTGGGCGGGGCCCGGCCGGAGCCCGGTCTGCTCGATGAGGCCGGTGACACCGGCCAGGGTGAACCTGCGCGGGCCGCCGCCCGGCAGGCCGTGCCCCCCGCCCGCCTCCCCGTCCGCCTTCACCGCCGGGCCGCTGCCGTTGCCTGGCGCGCCACCGCTAGCGTCGCCCGGCGCGGCGCCGATGGCCGACAGCAGGCGGCGCGCCTCGTCGAACCTGCCCGCCAGGGCACGGTGGATGACCGCGGCGATCGCGCTCGCGGTCAGCACGCTGACCGCGCCGCCGGGCCGCAGCACCGCCGCGATCGCCGCCATCGCCGCGGGCGGCGAGTCCACGTACTCCAGCACGCTGTGGCACAGCACCAGGTCGGCGCTCTGCTCCCCGGCCAGCGCGGCCAGGTCGGCCGCGTCGCCCTGGACGGCACGCAGCGGCACGTTCTGCTCGGCGGCCCGGCGCTGCGCGGCGGCGAGCGAGTCCGGGCTCGGGTCGACGACCGTGACGCGGTGCCCCAGGCCCGCCAGCGGAACGGCGAACCCGCCGGTCCCGCCGCCTGCGTCCACGACGTCGAGCGCGGCCCGGCCGGTCTGCCCGGACAGCTCGGAGACCACGGTCTGCAGCACGCCGAGCACCACCGGGTTCCCTGCCACGCTGTCTCCTCAACCGCCCGCCGCCAGGTCGGCGCCGCCCGCCCGACGTGTCCCACTGTAGTGCCGCGACCCGACATTCCCGCCCGCCGACGGGTTCCACAGGTCGTCCTCCCGGGCCAGCACGCGGGGGGTACGGGGGGCCGCCCCCCCGGGCTAGCAGTGACAAATCCCGCCCTGTTGCGCACTTCCGGTCACCGGGCCGGCCCGGACCCCCTAGGCTCGGCGCATGCCGGATCACGTCGAGTTTCCCCGTCCGCTGCGGCTGCTGCGCACGATCTCCTGGAGCCTGGTCGAGTCGGCCGGGCTCCCGGTCGGCGCGCTTGCCCTGGGTGCCTGGCTGTACGGCCGCGGCGCGGGCCTGCTGGCCGGGCTGGCCGCCACCTGGCTGGTGGCGCTGATCCGCAAGGTCGCCACGGGCAGCGTGCCGAGCCTGCTCATGATCACGGCGGCGGTGCTGACGCTGCAGACGGCGATGGTGCTAGCCACCGGGCAGCTCTGGATCTACCTGCTCCAGTTCCCGGCCGCCAACCTCGTCATGTCGTTCCTTTTCGCCCGGACCGCGCGCGGCCCACAGCCGCTGGTCGCCCGGCTCGCCGCCGAGGTCGTGGCGCTGCGCCAGCCGGCCCGGCACCACCCCGGCCTGCACCGGTTCTTCCAGGGCGCGACGTGGCTGTGGGCCGGGATCTTCCTGCTGCTCACGGCGGGGCTCGCGGTGCTGATGGCGACCGAGTCGCTGCGGGCGTTCATGGTCTCCTCTACGGTGGTGACCGTGGCGCTGACCGCGGCGGGCATCGCCATCTCCGCGCTGTGGTTCCGGGCCGAGCTGCGCCGGGCCGGCCTGCGCGTCCGCTTCGCCGCCAGCTGACCGGGTCGGCCCGGCGGGCGATCACAGGGTGAGCGTTGGCTTGAGCTCCAACAGCCGGGCGAGGAGCCCGTTCACGAACGCCGGCGAGCCCTCGGTGGACAGGTCCCTGGCGAGCTGGACCGCCTCGTTGATCGCCACCGCGTCCGGGACCCGGTCCTGCCACAGCAGCTCGTAGGCGCCGATGCGGAGGATGTTCCGGTCCACCGCGGGCATCCGGTTAAGCGCCCAGCCCCGCGCGTGCGCGGCGAGCAGCTCGTCGATGCGCTCCCGGTGCGCCTGCACCCCCTCGACCAGCTCGGTGGTGTAAGCGGGCACCGGCGGGGCCTGCTCCGCGGCGCGCTCGTTCAGGATTTCCAGCACCGGCGCGCCGCGCAGCTCGGCCTCGAACAATACGTCGAGCGCGCGCTTGCGCGCCTTGCTACGCGCGGCCACGGCTGGCCATGCCGGGACCGGTTGGGCCGCGGGAGGTCACGCGCGCCCGAGGTATTCGCCGGTGCGGGTGTCCACCTTGATCTTCTCGCCGGTCGTGATGAACAGCGGCACCTGGATCTGGACGCCGGTTTCCAGCGTGGCGGGCTTGGTACCGCCGGTGGACCGGTCACCCTGGACGCCGGGGTCGGTCTGGCTGACGGTCAGCTCCACCGCGGCGGGCAGTTCCACGTACAGCGGCGTGCCCTCGTTGAAGGCGATCACCGCGGTCTGGTCCTCCAGCAGGTAGTTCGCCGCGCCACCGACCGTGGCCGCCGGGATCCGGGGCTGGTCGTAGTCCTGCGTGTCCATGAAGACGAAGTCGTCACCCTCGCGGTACAGGTACTGCATCTCGCGCCGGTCCACGGTCGCCACATCGACCTTGACCCCCGCGTTGAAGGTGCGATCGACGACCTTGCCCGACAGGATGTTCTTGAGCTTGGTGCGCACGAACGCGCCGCCCTTGCCGGGCTTGACGTGCTGGAAATCCACCACGTTCCAGAGCTGGCCGTCGAGGTTCAGCGTCATGCCGTTCTTGAGGTCGTTGGTGGTGGCCACGTCTAAGTCTCTCCTGGTTGCCGGGGGCGCCGGCCTATGGGTTTACAGGACGAGCAACTGCCCTGGGGTCACGGTCTCGGTGGTTGTGAGCAGGTCACGGGGGGCCGCAGTCCCGGGCCGGGAGCGTACCACCAGGGTGTCCTCAATCCTGACGCCGCCCCTGCCGGGCAGGTAGACACCCGGCTCGACGGTGATGGAGACCCGGTCCCCGAGTTTACCCGGCCGGGCGACTCCCAAGGCAGGGGCCTCGTGAATCTCCAGCCCGACCCCGTGCCCGAGGCCGTGGCCGAAGTGCTCGCCGTGCCCGGCCGCCTTGATGATGTCCCGCGCGGCCGCGTCCACGTCGGCGGCGGCCGCGCCGGGCACGGCCGCGTCGATGCCCGCGCGCTGCGCGGTGGCCACCAGGGCGTAGACCTCCTGCTGCCAGCCGGCGGGCGGGCCGAGCACCACGGTCCGGGTCATGTCCGCGTGGTAGCCGCCGTACCGGGCGCCGCAGTCGATGGTGATCATGTCGCCGGGCTCGAACCGGCGGCCGCCCGGTGTGTGGTGCGGGATGGCCCCGTTCGGGCCGCTGGCCACGATCGTGTCGAACGCCGGTTTCTCCGCGCCGGCGTCCACCATGACCCGCTCGATCGCCGTCGCCAGCTCCCGCTCGGTCATCCCGGCCCGGATCTGCGGCACGACCTGGTCGAAGGCGGCGCCGGTGATCGCGCAGGCCCGCGCGAGCAGGGCGATCTCCTCCTCGTCCTTGGTCACCCGCAGTTCTTCGACCATCGGGCCGAGCGGTATCAGCTCCAGGTCACCGGGCTGCGCGAGCGCCGCGTGGCGCGCCACGGTCATCTCCTGCGCCTCGAACCCCAGCCGGCGCACCCCCCGCTCCCTGGCCACGTCGGCAAGGGCGGGCTCGACGTCGCGTGCGCCCCGCAGCGTGAGGCCGGGGCAGTCGCGCCCGGCGGCGAGGAGATAGCGGGAGTCGGTGGCGAGCACCGGCTCGCCGTCGGCGGGCAGCAGCAGCGCCGCGTTGGAGCTGGCCAGGCCGGTCAGGTAACGCACGTTGACCAGCGAGGTGATGAGCGCGGCGTCCGCTTCGCTGGCCGCGACCGCCGTCCGCAGCCGCTCCCGGCGCAGTGCGTGTTCGGGCATACCCCATTCTCCCGGGCTGACGGGCATCCAGAGCAACCCTGATCCCACTCGGATCGATCTCGGCCACCCGCCGGCGCCGCGCGCTCCCCTTGTCGTGGTCAGGTGGCCAGGTCGCGGATCTTTTCGATGAGGCGGACCCGGTCGGCGTGGGTTTCCGCGATCGGGGTGACGTTGAGCGTGGTCACCCCGGACTCCCTGAGCGCGGCGAGCCGGTCGGCGACGTAACCTTCCGGCCCGACCAGCGAGGTCCCGGCCAGCAGCTCGGCGGGGACCAGCGCGGCCGCCTCGTCCTTGCGCCCGTCGAGGTAGGCGTCCTGGACCCTGGCGGCCTGCGTGCCGAAGCCGTACCGCACCGCAAGCTCGTAGTAGAAGTTGCTGCCCTTGTCCCGGTGCGGGCCCATGCCGCCGATGTACAGCGCGAGCACAGGCCGGGCCAGGTCGAGGTACCCGCGCACGTCCTCGCCGATCGCCAGGCCCGCCTGGGCCACCACGTCCAGCGGCGGCAGCGTGGGATCGCGGCGGGCGCGCCCGGCCGCCAGCGGCTCGTCCCACACCGCGGCGGCCCGCTCGGGGAAGTAGAAGATCGGCTCCCAGCCCTCGGCCAGTTCGGCGATCATCGCCACGTTTTTCGGGCCTATCCCGGCCACGAAGACCGGGATCCGCTCCCGCACCGGGTGGTTGATCAGCTTCAGCGGCTTGCCGAGGCCGGTCCCCCGGCCGGCCGGCAGCGGCAGCGTGTAGTACTTGCCGGAGTACTCAAGCCGCTCCCGGCGCCACACCATCCGGCAGATCTCGATGATCTCCCTGGTCCGGCCGATCGGCGCGTCGTAGGGCACGCCGTGCCAGCCCTCGATCACCTGCGGCCCGGACGCCCCGATGCCGAGGGTGAACCGGCCACCGGACACGTAGTCGAGCCCGGCCGCGGTCATCGCGGTCAGCGCGGGTGTACGCGAGTACAGCTGGAAGATCCCCGAGGCGATCTGCAGCCGCTGCGTCCTCGCGGCGATGAAGCCGAGCTGGCTGACCGCGTCGAAGCTGTACGCCTCCGGCACGAAGACGATCTCCAGGCCCGCCTTCTCGTAGTCGGCGAGTTCCTCCACGGTCTCGGCAAAACCACCCGCGTAGTTCAGCGACATCCCGATGCGCATCGTGCTCCGCCTTCCGCTGCCGGGCCCGCACGGCCAAGGCCCCGTGACGAAGGAACGGGGCCATGGGCCAGCGGGGGGCCCGGGGGGTCGCTCCCCCGGGCCAACACCGCCAGGATCGTTTTGCCCGTAGTGCGTCGACGGTAGCCGCAGCCGGGCGCGGCGTCGCCGGCGGGCCTCAGCCGGCGCCCTGCGCCGGGGCGCCTAGTTCGGCGATGGCCTGCAGCGCGAGCCGGTAGGACAGCAGCCCGAACCCGGCGATCGTGCCGTCCGCCACCCCGGCCACCACCGAGGTGTGCCGGAACGACTCGCGGGCCGCCGGGTTGGAGATGTGCACCTCGATCAGCGGCGCGGTGCGCATCGCCAGCGCGTCGCGCAGCGCGTAGGAGTAGTGGGTGAACGCGGCCGGGTTCAGCACCACCGGGAGGCGCTGGTCGGCCGCCTCGTGCACCCAGCCGACCAGCTCCGCCTCGTCGTCGGTCTGCCGGACCTCGACGTGCAGCCCGAGCGCGCGCCCGGCGGCACGGCACTCCTCGGCGAGGCCGGCGAAATCCACCGTGCCGTACACGTCGGGCTCCCGTGACCCGAGCCTGCCGAGGTTCGGGCCGTTCAGCACCAGCACCGGCCTCACCGGGACGTCACCTCCGTGTACGCCTTTTCCAGCAGGTCCTCGGGCGGGTCGGCCAGGATGACCGGCCGCGCCGGGCCCTCCAGCACCACGAACCGCAGCACCGCCCCGCGCGCCTTCTTGTCCACGGCCATCGCCTTGCGCAGCGCCGGCCAGGCGCCGGGCAGGTAGCTGGTGGGCAGCCCGGCGCCGGCGAGGATCCGGCGGTGGCGGTGCAAGGTGGCCGCGTCCAGCCTGCCCGCCAGGCGGGCCAGTTCCGCCGCGTACACCATGCCCACCGAGACCGCCTCCCCGTGCCGGATCCGGTAGTCGGCCACGCGCTCGATGGCGTGGCCGAGCGTGTGCCCGTAGTTCAGGATCTCCCGCCGCCCGGCCTCCCGGAAGTCACCGGTGACCACCTCGGCCTTCATCCGGACGGCGCGCTCGACGAGCTCCCTGGCGTGCCGGCCGTGCGGCACCAGGGCACCGCCCGGGTCCGCCTCGATCAGGTCGAGGATGACCGGGTCGGCGATGAAGCCCGCCTTGATCACCTCGGCCAGCCCGCTGGCGTACTCGCCGGCCGGCAGGGATTCGAGCACGGCCAGGTCGGCCAGCACCCCGGCGGGCGGGTAGAACGCGCCGACCAGGTTCTTCCCGTCTACGGTGTTGATCGCGGTCTTGCCGCCGACCGCGGCGTCGGTCATGGCCAGGAGCGTGGTCGGCACCAGGATCAGGCGGACCCCGCGCAGCCAGGTCGCGGCCACGAAGCCGGCCAGGTCGGTGGTCGCCCCGCCGCCGACGCCGACGATCGCGTCGCCGCGGGTGACCCCGTGCGCCGCCAGCCGCGACCACAGCCGCGCCGCGACGTCGATCTGCTTGGCCGCCTCGCCCGCGGGGACCGTCTCGGCGCGCACCAGGTACCCGGCCGCGCGCAGCGCCCCGCAGACCGGCCCGGCGATGGCCGCCAGGCCCTCCGGGCTGACCACGACCACGGTGCGCGCCCTGTCCCCGGCCAGCGCGGGCAGCTCGCCGAGCACCCCGGTGCCGATCACCACCGGGTACGGGCGTTGCCCGCCGACCTCGATCCTGGTCGCGCTCACGGGCTGGCCGGGGCCGCGCCGGGCGCCGTCGGCGCCGCGGCCCCGGCGTCAGGCGTCCCCATCCCCGTCCTCCCCGGCCGCCCAGTCCCCGTCCCCGGCGCCGGCTTCTCCCCCCGCACCGGCTCCCTCCCCGGCCGCCGCGGCGAGCCGGGCGGTGATCGCGGCCGCGATCTCGTCCGCGATCTCCTGCGGCTCCCGGTCGTCGGTGACCACGGTGATCCGGGCCAGCGCCTCGTACACGGGGAGGCGCTCCTCGAGCAGTTCCCGCATCCGCGCGCGCGGGTTGCCGATCAGCAACGGGCGCGGCGCGTCCAGGCCGACCCGGCGCACCGCCGCGGCGAACCCGGTCTGCAGGTACACCACGCGGTGCCCGGCCAGCCGCTGCCTGGTCCGCGGGTCCATCACCGCCCCGCCGCCGAGCGCGACGATCCCGGGGCGGGTGTCCAGGGCCTGCGCGACCGCGGTGCGCTCCATGGCGCGGAAGGCGGGCTCCCCGTCGGAGATGAAGATGTCGGCGACCGGCTTGCCCGCGGCCTCCTCGACCAGCGAGTCGGTCTCGGCGAACTCGGCCCCGAGCAAGGTGGCGAGCAGCGGTCCCACGGTGGACTTGCCCGCACCGGGCGGGCCGATCAGCACGGCTACCGGGCTCACGCGATCACCAGCGAATCCAGGTAGCCGCGCAGGTTCCGCCGGGCCTCGCCGACCGAGTCGCCGCCGAACTTCTCGGCGGCCGCCTCGGCGAGGACCAGCGCCGCCATGGCCTCGGCCACCACCCCGGCGGCGGGCACCGCGGTCACGTCGCTGCGCTGGTTGATCGCCTTGGCAGGCTCGCCGGTCCGCACGTCCACGGTGTCCAGCGCGCGCGGCACCGTGGAGATCGGCTTCATCGCCGCGCGCAGCCGCAGCGGCTCCCCTGTGGTCATTCCGCCCTCGATTCCGCCCGCCCGGTTGGTCCGCCGCCGCACCCCGTCCCCCGAGCCCTCGATCTCGTCGTGCGCGCACGAGCCGCGCCGGCGCGCCGTCGCGAACCCGTCCCCCGTCTCGACGCCCTTGATCGCGTGGATGCTCATCAGCGCGGCCGCCAGGCGGGCGTCCAGCCTGCGGTCCCAGTGCACGTGGCTGCCCAGGCCGGGCGGCAGGCCGTAGGCCAGCACCTCCACCACCCCGCCGAGCGTGTCGCCGTCCTTGCGGGCGGCGTCGATCTCCGCCCGCATCGCCGCGCTCGCGGCCGGGTCCAGGCAGCGGACCGGGTCCGCATCGACCCGCCCCGCGTCCTCCGGCCGCGGCACGGCGCCCTCCGGCGCACCGACCGGGCCGATCGCCACGACGTGGCTCACGATCTCGACGCCGAACGCCTGCCGCAGGTACCGCCTGGCCAGTTCGCCGAGCGCCACGCGGGCGGCGGTCTCGCGGGCGGACGCGCGTTCCAGCACCGGCCGAGCGTCGGTGTGGCCGTACTTCTGCATCCCGGCCAGGTCCGCGTGGCCGGGCCGGGGCCGGGTCAGCGGCGCGGCCCTGGCCAGGTCCTCCAGGGCGCCGGCGGGCACCGGGTCGGCCGCCATCACCGCCTCCCACTTGGGCCATTCGGTGTTGCCGATGCGGATCGCGACCGGGCCGCCGAGCGTGACGCCGTGCCGCACGCCGGCGGTGATCTCGGTCTCGTCCTGCTCGAACTTCATCCGTGCGCCGCGGCCGTACCCGGCCCGGCGGCGGGCCAGCGCCGCGGCCACATCGGCGGTGCTGACCTCGATGCCGGCCGGCAGCCCCTCGCAGATCGCGACGAGTGCCCGCCCGTGCGACTCTCCCGCCGTCAGCCAGCGCAGCATGGTGCCGATCCTCCCACGAAGCGGCCGGGCATGATCACACCGCGGCGCCCGAGCCGCCCCCGGCCACGCCGCCGCCTTCCCCGCGAGCCGGTTGCGGGTCGGTGCCCACCTCGCCCGCCGCGACACCAATCCCGCGGCGCACCCGGCCGCCCGCCCCGGCCATCAGCCGCCCGGCCGCCCGCTGGGCGGCGCCCGCCAGCGCGGCCTGCTCGCAGCCAGGCACCGGGACCAGGAACAGCGTCAGGTCGGTCCCGCCGGTTCCCGGCAGCAGCCGGTACCCCGCGACCGCCGGCTCGGCCGCCAGTGCCTCGTGGGCCAGCGCCAGCACGTCGGGGTCCTCGTGGGGCAGCGGGGCGGGGCGGCCTTGCGCCAGGGCGGCCAGCCGGGCGCCGTCCACGGCGAACGGCACCGGCCCGGCGATGTCGATGACCACCGCGCTCGCATCCTTGGCGCCGGACCGCCAGACCTGGGCCGCGGGCACCGGCACCGGCCGCGCTTCAGGCCGCCACCGGGCCAGCGCGGCGGCGCAGGTGAACGCCGGCAGGGCGGCCCGGCCGTCGGCGCCGATCACCGTCGGAACGGCCATCTCGCTGGACTTCTCCCGGCGCAGCGCGCCGGGCGCCGCGGCCTTTTCGGCCACGGGCAGCGCCACCACGGGGACCAGCAGCCGCGCGGAGTCCAGCGCCGCCAGGACGTCGTGCTCGCTGGCCCGGCCGCCCGCGTAGCCGGCCAGAGCCGCGGTCACCCGAGGGCCGGCCGAGCCGTCGTCACCGCCGAAGCGCGGGCCGGCAAGGGTTCGCCCCGTCACGGCATCACGATAGCCGCGCCGGCCGGGCGCTCCCCCGGCGCGCCGCGCTGGCCTGCTGTTCCTGGCTGTCGATACAGCTACGCAAGGCAGGTTGAGGCGGTAAATTCCCATATGAGAGTCTTTGGAACTGCATCGCAGGTCAATCCACCGCCGCCCAGAGGACCGTGTGATTCAGGCTGAGCTGCCGACGAGATCCCTCGAACCTGGCACCCCCATGGTGAAGGTCATCCCGCCGCGCCTCGTCGAGCCGTACCTGACCGGACAGCGTTCGGTGATCGCCGGCTACGTGTACCGGGCCGGTGACTGCCTGTTCCACACGCCCGCCGACTACTACCGGTCCCTCGCCCTGGGGTACGAGGGATCGGAATTCTCCGCCGACATGACCGAACTGTTCCTGCTGCGCTGGATCGCGCTGGACATGTCGGCCTCGCTGGTGGCCGGGCCCCGCGCCGTGTCCCCGGGCCCGATCAGCGCCGTTCCCGAGTTCTACACGCTGCCCGTGCCCATACCCGTCGGCACCGAGATGAGCCGGATCACGTTCGCCGGCGAGGAATTCATCGGCCGGTACGACGGCCAGGTGTGGCTGCGCCCGATGAGGGAGGCCTGACATGAGATACCGGCTGATGGCGACCTACCGTGGCGTGCCCTACGAGGCGGGCGTGGGCCCGTCCGGGTCCGATGTGGTGCTGTTCGCCGCGTGCCCTCCGCCGGAGGAGCTCGGCTTCGAACCGGCCACCGGCCATTGGCGCAAGCGCGTGATCCGCGCCGAGGTCGATGCGCTGTGGGAATCCCGGCCGGTGGGCACGTTCCGCGACGAGCCGTGCATGGTGCTCGACGACCTGGGTGACCGGCTGCACATCGCCTACCTCGGCGAGGACGCGGCCCGGGCGGCGAGCCTTGGGTACTGGCAGGTGGATAGGGGCGTCTTCGAGCTGCTCACCCCCCGGGAGGAGGTCACCGGGCTGGTCGAGGAGCGGGTGGAAAAACCGCTCCGGTGGGCCACGCCCGCCGGCCCGCCCATGCTGGAGCCGAGCTACCCGTACCAGCCTTTGCCCGTCCCGGATGCCGGCGGCCGGGCCGCCCGCCGCCAGCGGGTGCAGACCAGGGACATCTTCTGCGAGCTGACGGACCTTGCGGCCATCCCGCGGGCGTCCTACGCACTGGAGGCCGAGATCGAGGGCGCGTTGTGCCTGATGCCGGGGCCCGGCGGGTTCGAGGTCTTCATGTCGATGGACGGCGCGCGCCACGAAGCCCGCACGTTCCCCGACGAGGAGGCCGCCTACTTCTACCTGTTCGGCATCCTGGCCGCCGAGGCCGTCCGCAACGGCGCGCTGCTGCCCGCGGTCACCGCCGCGAGTGCCCAGCACGACCTGAGCTAAGCCCCTTCACCAACATCGTTGATGAACTTGGCACGCATTACTCTCCGGTGCGGCTATCGTGCAATTGCCGGCGGGGCTGACGGTCCCCCCGCTCCCCAAGCAGCCCCGCCGGCACTGGGCTGCATTCGCCGGAAATTTCCCGCTCCCGACAGCGACAATGCCTGCCATGACGACCGCCATGAGCCCGCTCACCGGTGGGCAGTACGAGATCGCCGCGGGCGGCTACACCGCCGTCGCCACCCAACTCGGTGCCGGGCTGCGCGAACTGTGGCACCGTGACCGGCCGCTGATCGCCGGCTACGCGGCCGACGAGCTTCCCCCCGGAGCCGCGGGCCAGCAGCTACTGCCCTGGCCGAACCGCATCGATGGAGGGCGCTACCGGTTCGCGGGCACCGACCACCAGCTGGACCTGAGCGAGCCCGCCGCCGGGAACGCCATCCACGGCCTGACCCGCTGGTCCGCGTGGTCGCCGGCCCGCCACGACGCGGACGCCGTCGTGCTGCGCCTGGACCTGCTCGGCCGCACCGGGTACCCGTTCCGCCTGGACCTGGAGGTGGCCTACCGGCTCAGCGGCGAGACGGGCCTGACGGTCGGGGTCACGGCGCGGAACGCGGGCACCCGGCCGGCCCCGTACGGCACCGGATCGCACCCCTACCTGACCGCGGGGGCGCCGGCCGTGGACGGCTGCGAGCTTGCGCTGCCTGTCACCCACTGGCTTCCCGCGGACCCGCGCGGCATCCCGACCGGCGCGGCGCGCGGCGTGGCCGGCGGGCCGCTCGACTTCCGCGCCGCCCGCCTGGTCGGGGCGACGGCGCTGGACCACGCCTTCACCGGGCTAGAACGCGACCAGGCGGGCCTGGCCTGGGCACGGCTGACCAGCCACGGGACCGGGACCGCGCTATGGGCCGGCCCGGGCTACCGGTGGCTGCAGGTCTTCACCGGGGACACGCTCGGCCCCGCCCTCCGCCGCCGGGCCGTGGCGATCGAGCCGATGACCTGCCCGCCGAACGCCTTCGCCACCGGCACCGACCTGCTCACCCTGGAGCCCGGCGAGAGCGTCACGCACCGCTGGGGCATCCAGGCGATCTAGACCCCGCCAGTCCGCCGCGAGGGCCACGGCCCTTCCGGCTGGCCGGAGAGCAGGGCACCGACCCTGGCCAGGTCCGCCGGGGTGTCCACGTCGTCGGGGCGGCCCACGTCCGCGCACTCGACCAGCGTCACCAGCCCGGGGTGGGCGCGCAGGTAGGGCCGCGCCCCGGTGTCGCCGTCCGCCACCGCGAGCACCCCGGCCCAGTGAGCGCGCGCCAGGAGCACCGGGTTGCGCGCCCGGCCGTGATAGGCGGCGACCGCCAGTTCCGCGCCGGCGGCGTGGGCGGCCAGCAGCCGGCGGACCACCTCCGGGCCGATCAGCGGCTGGTCCACCAGGGCGATCACCGCCGCGGTGCAGTCGCGGGGAAGGGCCCGCAGCCCGGCGGCGAGCGAGGAGCTCATGCCGGTGCGCCAGTCCGGGTTCGGCACGCCGACGGCGCCGGGCACGGTGACGGGCGCCGCGCCCGTCACCACGAGCACCGGGTCCGTCCCGGCGTCGCGCAGCAGGCCGGCCGCCCGGTCAACGAGCCGGCGGCCGCCCAGTTCGATCAGCGCCTTGGGGGTGCCCAGGCGCTTCCCCTCGCCCGCGGCGAGCAGCACCCCAGCCACCCGGTTGCCCACAGCCCGCCAGCCTAGCTCCGGGCCGGCCGTGGAGCCCTCTGGTCAGCCGCGGACGCCCTCTGGTCAGCCGTGGTGGATGCGGCCGGCGGTGTCGGTGAGCGGCCGGCCGGAGCCGCCCCAGCGCAGCTGGATCAGCTCGGCGGCGACCGACACGGCGGTCTCCTCCGGCGTCCGGGCGCCGAGGTCCAGCCCGATCGGGGACCGGAGCCTGGCGATTTCGTCCTCGGTCAGCCCGGCCTCACGCAGCCGGGCCAGCCGGTCCTCGTGAGTCCGCCTGCTGCCCATGGCCCCGATGTACCCGGCCGGCGTGCGCAGCGCGACCTCGAGCACCGGCACGTCGAACTTGGGGTCGTGGGTGAGGACGCAGATCACCGTCCGCTCGTCCACGGGCGTGCCGGCCAGGTACCGGTGCGGCCACTGCACGACCACCTCGTCGGCGTCGGGGAACCGGGCGCGCGTGGCGAACACCGGCCGGGCGTCGCACACCGTGACGTGGTAGCCGAGGAACTTCCCGGCGCGGGCGACGGCCGCGGCGAAGTCGATGGCGCCGAACACGAGCATCCGCGGCGGCGGCGCGAACGACTGGACGAACACCGACAGCTCATCCAGGCGCCGCTCGCCGTGCTCGCCGTAGTGCCGTACCCCGGTCAGGCCCTGGGCGAGCATGCCGCGCGCGTCGTCGTCGACGGCCGCATCCAGCCGCTCCCCGGCGGCGAGCGTCCCGTCCGCCGCGCTCCGCGAGATGACCCGCCGCGACCCGGCCTCGCCGGGACCGTCGACCACGGTCGCCACGGCGACCGGCTGCCCGGCCCGGATCGCGGCGGCGACCTCCCCGAGCTGCGGGTAACGCTCCTTGCTGACCGGCTCCACGAAGATGTCGATGATGCCGCCGCAGGTCAGGCCCACCGACAGCGCGGTGTCGTCGCTGACTCCGTAGCGCTGCAGCACCGGCTGCCCGCTCTGGCACACCTGCTGGGCCAGCTCGTAGACCGCGCCCTCGACGCAGCCGCCGGAGACGCTGCCGATGACCTCCCCGCCCGTGGAGGCAGCCAGCGCGGCACCCGGCTCCCGGGGGGCGCTGTGGAACGTCCGGACCACTGTGGCCAGGCCGAACGTCTCCCCCGCCTCCCACCACTTCTCGATCTGGGCCAGGATGTCACGCACCGCCGCATCCCCTCCGCAACGTCGCCTGCTCGCATTAACAGCGCACGGCCAGCCGGTATGCCGGGCGGCCCGGCATCCGTTCCACGGTACGTCGCAGCCCGGCCGCGCGGCGAAGCCGCCGGCCGGTGGCCGGCCGGCGCCCGTCCGGGCCGGCCCTCCTACTCGACGATCTTGGAGATCGGGATCTCGAGGATGTCCCGCGCCCCGGCCGCCTTCAGCGCGGGGATCAGCGTGTTCACGCTGTTCTTGGGCACCACGGTCTCCACCGCGTTCATGTCGCCGCGCGCCAGCGTGGTGATGGTCGGGGAGGACATCGCGGGCAGCATCTCGGTCACCGCGGCCAGCTCGGCCGCGGCCACGTTGAGCTTGAGCAGCACGTTGCCCCGGGCCTCGATCGCCCCGCGCAGGAGCAGCGCGATGTCCTCCATCGCGGCGCGCTTGTCGATCTCGCCGTGGGAGGCGACGTTGGCCACCAGTTCGGTGTAGCTGGTCAGCAGGGTGTCCAGCACGCGCAGGCCGTTGCGGCGCAGCGACGACCCGGTCTCGGTGAGGTCCACGATCGCGTCCACGATGTCGGGGACCTTGGCCTCGGTGGCCCCGTACGAGGGCACGACCATGGCCTTGATCCCGTGCGCCTCCAGGTACCTGCCGGTCAGCGCGGGCAGCTCGGTGGAGATCCGGATGCCCTCGGGCAGGTCGGACACCGACCGCCAGGGTGCGGACTCGGGCACCGCGAGCACCACCCGCACCGGGTCGGCGGTCACCTTGGAGTACCTCAGCTCCCCGAGCGAGACCAGGTCGGCGCCGGTTTCTGTGATCCAGTCCCGGCCGGTGATGCCCAGGTCGAACAGCCCGCGCTCCAGGTAGGAGGGGATCTCCTGCGGGCGCAGGAACCGCACCCGGTCCACGCGCGGGTCGTCGATGGACGCGTGGTAGTCGCGCTCGGAGGACCGGCGGACGGTCAGGTCCGCGGCGTCGAAAAGGTCAAGGGTGGCCCGCTCGAGCGAGCCCTTGGGCAGGACCAGGGAAAGCAAGGAAAAGCCTTTCATGCCATACGACGGCCCGGGGCAGGCGTGCACCGCCCGCGCGTCAATGTCGTGGCTGGCCGCTGTGCTGGCCTGGGGGGGCACTCCGCCTCCCCGGGGGCGAGCCCCCGGACCCCACGGCCCTGGAACCCCCCGGTGGCGCGGCCGCCCGCAGCGAGAGCAGCACCAGCGCGGTGTCGAGTGCCGCCACAACCGCCTCCCAGCCCTTGTCCTCATGGCTGCCGTCCAGCCCGCACCTGTCGCGGGCCTGCTCCAGGGTGTCACAGGTCAGCACCCCGTTGCCCACCGGGGTTCTGGCGTCGAGGGCGACCCTGGTCAGCCCGGCCGTGACCGCGTCGCAGACGTACTCGAAGTGCGGCGTGCCGCCGCGGATCACCGCGCCGAGGCAGGCCACGGCGTCGTGGGCCGCGGCGAGTTCCGCCGCCACCACGGGCAGTTCCACCGCCCCGGCCACCCGCACCACCAGGGGGTCGCCGATACCGCAGGCCTTCGCCGCGGCCGTGGCCCGGCGGACCAGGCTGTCGGTGATCTCCGCGTGCCAGCGGGTCGCGGCGATCGCGAGGCTGAGGCCGGCCGCGTCGACCGTGCCCCCGCCCGGGCGCCCGCCGCCGCTCACCGGGCCTCCGCGAGGCCGCTGGCGTGACCGTCGCCGTTCGGCAGGGACAGCGCGCCGATCGTGTGGCCGAGGCGGTCCCGCTTGGCGGTGAGGTAGCGCAGATTCTCCGGGGTGGGTTCGACCGGGAGCGTGACCATCCCGGTCACCTCGATCCCGCAGGCGGCCAGCCCGGCCACCTTCGCCGGGTTGTTGGTGAGCAGCCGCACCGAGCGCACGCCGAGGTCGGAGAGGATCTGCGCGCCGATGGAGTAGTCCCGGGCGTCGGCGGGCAGGCCGAGTTCCAGGTTGGCGTCCACCGTGTCCGCACCGCCATCCTGCAACTGGTAGGCGCGCAGCTTGCTGAGCAGGCCGATGCCGCGTCCCTCGTGGCCGCGCAGGTAGCAGACGACGCCGCGGCGCTCCGCGGCGACGGCCGCCATCGCGGCGTCGAGCTGGGCGCCGCAGTCGCAGCGCCGCGAGCCGAGCACGTCCCCGGTCAGGCATTCCGAGTGCACCCGGGCGAGGACATCCGCCCCCGCACCGAGGTCGCCGAGCACCAGCGCGATGTGCTGGGTCCCGTCGACCGAGTCCTGGTAGCCCAGCGCCCGCCATTCGCCGTGCGCGTTGGGCAGCCGTGTCTCCACGACCCGGCGGACCTGCTGTTCGGAGTGCCGCCGGAACTCGATGAGCTGGGCGATGGTGATCATCGCCAGGCCGTGCCGGTCCGCGAACGCGCGCAGCTCGGGCAGCCTGGCCATGGTGCCGTCGTCGTTGAAGATCTCGGCCACCACGCCGGCCGGGGTGAGCCCGGCCAGCCTGGTGAGGTCGACCGCGGCCTCGGTGTGCCCGGCGCGGCGCAGCACCCCGCCCTCGGCGTACCGCAGCGGGAAGATGTGCCCGGGCCGGACGATCTCGTACGGCTCGGTTGCGGAGTCGACGAGCACCCGCACGGTCCGCGCCCGGTCCGCGGCGGAGATCCCGGTGGTGATGCCGTCGCGGGCGTCCACGCTGATCGTGAACGCGGTGCCCATGTGCTCCTGGTTGTCGCTGGTCATCGGCGGCAGCTGCAGCCGGTCCAGGTCCTCGCCCAGCATGGGCGCGCAGATCAGGCCGCGGGCGTACCGGATCGTGAACGCCATCAGCTCCGGCGTGGCCTTGCTGGCCGCGAAAACGATGTCGCCCTCGTTCTCCCGGTTCGCGTCGTCCACCACCACCACCGCGCGCCCGGCCGCGATATCGGCGATCGCGCGCTCGACGCCGTCGAGCGGGACGGTGCCCTGGCCCTGCGCGGCGGTCATGGCCGCACCGCCGCTGCCTCGCCGTGCAGCATCCGCTCCACGTACTTGCCGATCACGTCGGCTTCCAGGTTGACGCCGGTACCGGGCCCGGCCCGGCCGAGGGTGGTCGCCGCCAGCGTGGCCGGGATCAGGCTGACCTCGAACCAGTGCTGCTCCCCCGTGCCGCCGCCGAGGGCGGACACGGTGAGGCTGACCCCGTCCACCGCGACCGAGCCCTTCTCTACCAGGTAGCGGGCCAGGCCGGGCGGGACGGTGATCCGGACCACGTCCCAGCGATCCCCGGTAACCCGGGAGACGACCGTGCCCACGCCGTCCACGTGGCCCTGGACCAGGTGCCCGCCGAGGCGGTCGCCGACCCGCAGCGAGCGCTCCAGGTTGACCGGGGAGCCCGGTGCCAGGCCGCCGAGGCCGCTGCGGCGCAGCGTCTCGGCCATGACGTCGGCGGTGAAGTCGCTGCCGGACAGGCCGGTGACGGTGAGGCAGGTGCCGTTGACGGCGATGGAGTCGCCGGGCCGTGCGTCGCCGGTGACCCGCGGTCCCCGCACGGTGATCCGGGCCGCATCGTCGAGGTGCTCGACGGCCACGACCTCGCCGAGTTCTTCCACGATTCCGGTGAACATCCGCGCCTTGCCTCCTCCGGGCCGCCCAACGCCGGCTCCGGGGTAGGCGCGAACGCGCCAGCATGGCCTGGCGCTGGCCCGCAACGCCAAACCGGGAGCGCGCCGCCTCCCATCCGGGCTTTCACCGTCGGTCCCGGGATTCCACCGGGTCAGCCGGCCTGGCGCTGGGCCAGGACGGGTCGCGGACTGTCACCGCCGGCTCGGAGTTTCACCGACCCCGGAGCACGCTTTCACTGTCGTAACCAGTGTGCCACGGCGCCTATTCCGCCCGGCTCCGGGCCCGGCCAGCCCGGCGGCGCGCCCGGGTCACGTGGGGGCTTCGGTCACCTCGGCGAGGCGGCGGGTGAGGAACTCGCGCTCGGCGGCGTTGTCGGTCAGCGCCAGCGCGGCCCGGTAGGCCTGCGCCGCCGCGTCCCACCGGCCGAGCCGGCGCAGCAGGTCCGCCTTGGCGGCGGGCAGGTAGCGGTACGCGTCGAGCCGCCCGTCGGACTCCAGTTCCCCGATCTGGGCCAGCCCCGCCGCCGGGCCCTCCGCCATGGCCACCGCGACCGCGCGGTTCAGCGCCACCACCGGGGAACTCCAGACCCGCAGCAGCGCGTCGTAGAGCGCGACGATCTGCGGCCAGTCGGTCCTGGCGTAGCTGGGGGCCTCGGCGTGCAGCGCGGCGATCGCGGCCTGCAACGCGAACCGGCCCGGCCGCCCCCCGCGCAGCGCCCACGGGACCAGCGCGGTGCCCTCGGAGATCACCGCGCGGTCCCACCGGGACCGGTCCTGCTCATCGAGCAGCAGCAGCCGGCCCTGCGCGTCGGCCCGGGTGGCCCGGCGGGCGTCGGTCAGCAGGATGAGCGCGAGCAGGCCGGCCACCTCGCGCTCGTCGGGCATCAGGGTGCGCAGCATGCGCGCCAGTCCCATCGCCCGGTCGACCAGGTCGGACCGCACCAGGTTCTCGCCGCCGGGCGCGGTGTGCCCGGTGGTGTACAGCAGGTGCACGACCGTGAGCACCGCGTCCAGCCGGTCGGGCAGTTCGGCGGGCGGCGGGACGCGGTAGGCGATCCGCGCCGCGGAGATCTTCTTCTTGGCGCGGGTCACCCGGGCGGCCATGGTCGGCTCCGAGACCAGGAACGCCTGGGCGATCTCGGGCGTGGTCAGCCCGCATACCAGCCGCAGGGTCAGCGCGACCTGGGCCTCCCTGGCCAGCGCCGGGTGGCAGCAGGTGAAGATGAGCCGGAGCCTGTCGTCGGGGATCACCTCGTCCTCGTCCCCTTCCGGCTGGCCGGCCACGGGCGGCGCGGACGCCGCGACCGGCGCCTCCGGCTCGATCAGCAGCGGCAGCTTGGCCCGCAGCACCCGGTCCCGGCGCAAGGCGTCGATCGCGCGGCGGCGCGCCGCGGTCGTGAGCCAGGCGCCCGGGCTGCGCGGCACACCGCCCCGGGTCCAGGCGGTGAGCGCGGCGGCGTAGGCGTCCTGGACGCACTCCTCGGCCAGGTCTAGGTCGCCGGCGACGCGCGCGGTCGCGGCCAGCACGAAGGCCCACTCGCAGCGGTGCGCGTCGGCGACCGCGGCGGATACCTCGCCGGGCCGTGGGGCGGCGCCCGGCTCGGCGCCGGCCCCGGGCCGGGAGGATTCGCTCACCTCAGCCGAAGACCATGATCGGCCGCACCTCGACGCCGCCGAACCGCGCCGGGCACAGCTTCCCGATTTCCAGGGCGTGGTCGAGGTCACGGGCCTCGACCAGGTAGTAGCCGCCGATGGCTTCCTTGGTCTCGATGAACGGGCCGTCGGTCACCACGTCCCCGCGGATCGTGGTGGCCGTGGACGTGGGCTGCAGCGCCCGGCCCTCGACGACCTTGCCGCCCTTCTCCGCGACCTGCTCGGCGAACCGGTTGTGCGCCTCCATGACCTGCTGGAGCACGTCCGGCGTGGCGGTCGCGTAGGAGCTCTCGTCCTCGAAAATGAGGATCATGTACTCGGCCATGCTGATCATCCCTCCTGTGCTAGTTGGTCTGCCGTCCATACCGACGATCGGCCTGCCCCCGAATCGACAGGCGGGTCAGCCAGACCAGCCGGCCCGCTCCGTGGCCCGCTGGGCCTGCGTGCGCAGCGCCTGCACGGCCGCCGCGGGGTCGTCCGCGCCGTAGACCGCCGAGCCGGCCACGAACACGTCCGCGCCCGCGTCCGCGCATTGCTCGATGGTCTCCTCGCTCACCCCGCCGTCCACCTGGAGCCACACCGACCCGCCGTGCCGGCCGACCATGGCCCGGGCGCGGCGCAGCTTGGGCAGCACGATGTCCAGGAAGCCCTGCCCGCCGAAACCGGGTTCCACGGTCATCAGCAGCAGCATGTCGATTTCGGGCAGCAGGTCCGCGCAGGGCTCCACCGGGGTGGCGGGGTTGATCGCGAGCCCGGCCCGGGCACCGGCCGCGCGGATGCGCCGCAGCGTGCGCACCGGGGACTGGAGCGCCTCCGCGTGCACCGTGACGTTCCCCGCCCCGGCCTCGGCGTACCCCAGGGCCCACCGGTCCGGCTCGCTGATCATCAGGTGGCAGTCCAGGGGCAGCCCGGTGTGCTTGAGCAGCGCCTCGACGACGGGCAGGCCGATGGTGAGGTTCGGCACGAAGTGGTAGTCCATGACGTCCACGTGCAGCCAGTCGGCCACCCCGGCCACCGCCGCCGCCTCGTCGGCGAGCCGCGCGAAGTCGGCGGACAGGATGCTGGGCGCCATCTGGACGGCCATGCTGCCGAGTCTAGACGCCGGCCTCGGCCCCGCGCGGGTGGCGCCCGGGGTGGTACCGGGGCTCACCCCCGGTAGGGTTCGGGGGGCGCCGCCGCGGCGGGAGAAAGTGTCGCCGCCCGCCGATAGCGTTCGTTCCGGTATTTGATGGCCCGCCGGTGAGCAGGGGAGGTGTCGGTGAACTCCGAGGCGCCGGGTGCGTTGCTCGACCGGGTTCGCAAGCTGCTGGTCAAGGCCGAGGCGGACGGGGTGACGCCGGCCGAGGCGCAGGCGCTGACCGCCAAGGCCGCGGAGCTGATGGCGAAGTACGGCATCGACCGCGCCCTGCTGGCGGCGGCGCGGCCGGAGACCGACCGCCCGGCCGACCGGGTCATCGACGTCGGCAACCCGTGGGCCCGGGTGCGGGCGCACCTGCTGTGCGGGCTGGCCTCCGCGCTGCGCTGCCAGTGCGTCATCCTGCCCCGCACCGGCCCGGGGTCGCGGATCCACGTGTTCGGGTTCGCCTCCGACATCGAGCGCACCGACGTCCTGTACACCTCGCTGTTGCTGCAGATGTGGCACGGCCTGTCGGCGGCCAGCCCGCCCGGCTGGGCGCAGAGCCCCCGGGCCTGGCGCCGCAGCTGGCTGCTGGGGTTCGCGACCGCCGTGGTGGCCCGGGTCCGCTCGGCCGAGGAGGCCGCCGCGGCCCGCGCCGCGGCCGTCCCGGCGGGCAACGGGAGCACGGCCGCGCTGGTGCTCGCGGACCGGACAGAGATCATCGAGCGCGCCCTGCGGCAGGCGTACCCGGTCACCCGCAGGTCCCGGGTGACCTACAGCGGCACCGGCTACCGGCACGGGTACGCGGAGGGCCAGCGCGCCGACATCGGCACCTCCCGGCTCGGCCGGCCGGCCGGCCGAGCCCTCACCGGAGGGAGCCGTTAGGGCGTGTCCCGTATATCTATGCCGTCGCGCAGCAGGCCGGATGATCCGCGGGGCATGCCCTAGCCCAGGCGCCGCAGCAGGGCCAGGAAGATGGCGTCGGTACCGTGCAGGTGCGGCCAGAACTGCGCGTACCGGCCGTCCGGGGCGGGGCAGGGCAGGTCCGGCACCTCGGCCAGCAGGGCGGGGGCGTCCAGGACGAGGACGTCGCGCCGGGCGGCGGTCACCTCCCCGACCACCGCGCGCGTCTCGGCGGCGTGCGGGGAGCAGGTGACGTAGGCGATCACCCCGCCGGGCCTGGCGGCGTCGATGGCGGTGCGAAGCAGCGAGCGCTGCAGCCCGCCGAGCGCCGCCACGTCGGCGGGCGTCTTGCGCCAGCGCGCGTCCGGGCGCCGCCGCAGCGCCCCGAGCCCGGAGCAGGGCACGTCGGCGAGCACCAAATCGAACGAGCCGGGCCGCCAGGCGGGAGCGGTGCCGTCCGCCACGATCGCCGCGCCGGCGCCCGCCGGGGCCATCGCCGCGCGCACCAGCTTGGCCCGGTGCTCCCTGACGTCGGCCGCGAGCAGGCGGGCGCCGCTGCCCGCCGCCAGCCCGGCGAGCAGCCGCGCCTTCCCCCCCGGCCCGGCGCACAGGTCGAGCCAGCGGCCGTCCCGGCCGGTGCCCGCGCGGGTCAGCGCGAGCGCGGCGAGCTGGCTGGCCTCGTCCTGTACGGCCGCGCGGCCCTCCCTGACCTCCGGGACGGCGGCCGGGTCCCCGCCATCAAGGTAGACGCCGAACGGCGACCACCGGGCCACCCGGCCGCCCCGGGACGCCACGCTGGCGGGGTCGGCCAGGCCGGGCACCGCGCACAGCGTGACCAGGGGGCGTATCCCGTTCGCGGCGAGGGCTGCCTCGGTGACCGGCAGCCCGGTGACCGGCTCCTCGCCCAGCGCTTCGCTGATCGCGGCGACGACCCAGCCGGGGTGGCTGGTCTTGACCGCGAGGTAGCCGGCCGGGTTGACCGCCCGGTCCGGCGCGACCGCGGCGATCCAGGAGTCCAGGTCGCGGGCCGCGACCCGGCGGAGCACCGCGTTGGCGAAGCCCGCCGCTCCAGCGCCCGCCACGGCCCTGGCCAGCGTGACCGATGTCGCCACCGCCGCGTGCGGCCCGATCCTGGTGGCCAGCAACTGGTGCGTGCCGAGCCGTAGCACGTCCAGCAGCGGCGGGTCGATGCCGGTGAGCGGGCGGGTGCTGCACGCGGCGAGCACGGCGTCGTAGCTGCCCCGGCCGCGGAGCGTCCCGTAGGCCAGTTCGGTGGCGAGCGCCGCCTCGCGGCCATGCAGCCCGCGCTCGGCCAGCAGCGCCGGGAGGAGCAGGTTGGCGTAGGCGCCCCGGTCGGTGACCGCGCGCAGCACGGCCAGCGCGACCTCGCGGGCCGGGGTCGTGGCGGGACGGCGGGCCCTGCTGGCCGGGGGGAGCACTCCGCTGTCCCGGGGGACACCCCCGGACCCCCATGGCCCGGAACCCCCCGGTGGCCCAAGGCCCCGTTCCTTCGTCACGGGGCCTTGGCCCTAGGGCCGGTGGGGCGGCGGGTGGCCATGTCAGCGCAGGACCAGGCCCTCGGCGCCGGGCTCCCCCGCCGCGCCGCGCAGCCCCCGTGCCCATTCCGCGGCGGGCATCCGCCGCTTGCCGCCCTGCTGCACGTCGCCGAGTTCCACCGGGCCGCTGGCCGTGCCCGCGAGCACGCCGGACCTGGTGATACGCAGCTCACCGGGGTGCAGCGGCTGCCCCGGCGGGGCGGCGGCCGGGTCGCGCACCGGCCACATCTTCAGCCGGGTGTCCCCGAGCACCGTCCAGGCGCCGGGGGCCGGGGTGCACGCGCGGATCTGCCTGCCGACGGCCAGCGCCGGGTCACCCCAGCGCACCCGCGCGTCGCCGGTGGTCAGTTTCGGCGCGTAGCTGACGCCCTCGGCGGGCTGCGGGACGGCACGCAGGCCGCCGGTCTCGATGCCGTCCAGGGTCTGGGCCAGCAGGCCCGCACCAGCGGTGGCGAGCCGGGCCAGCAGGTCGCCCGCGGTGTCCTCGGGGCCGATGGGCTCGGTCATCACCCCGTACACCGGGCCGGCGTCCAGCTCGGCCACCAGGCGGAACGTGGTGGCCCCTGTCATGTCGTCGCCGTGCCAGATGGCGTGCGGGACCGGCGCGGCGCCGCGCCAGGCGGGCAGTATCGAGAAGTGCAGGTTCACCCAGCCGTGCGCGGGGATCTCCAGCGCCGCCCGCGGGACCAGCGCGCCGTACGCGGTGACCGGGCAGCAGTCCGGTTCAAGTGCCCGCAGCCGATCCAGGAAAGCCGGGTCGCGGGGGGATGGGGGCTTGAGCACCTCGATGCCGGCGCTGGCCGCGCACCGGGCGACCGGGCTCGGCCCGACGTGCCGGCCCCGCCCGGCTGCGGCGTCCGGCCGGGTGAGCACCGCCACGACCTCGTGCTTGGACCGCAGCAGTTCCTCCAGGGAGGGCACTGCCGTCTGCGGGGTGCCGGCGAAAACCACGCGCATGGCTCAGCGGGGGCCGCCCGCAGGGCGGCGGGCAGCATGGCGCGTCCCACCCACCCCGATCAGAGCGCCTTGCCCCAGGTGGGGTGTGGCGAGATCTTCACCTTGGGGGCCGCATCCCCCCACCAGTCGGACTCGCGGATCTCCTGCATCGCCCGCTTCCGCTGCGCGGGGTCCAGCCGGTCGATGAACAGCACCCCGTCCAGGTGATCTGTCTCGTGCTGCACGCAGCGGGCCAGCTGGCCGGTTCCCTCCAGCGTCACCGGTTCCCCGTGCATGTTGAAGCCCTTGGCGACGACGCCGTAGGCGCGCTTGGTGGGGTAGACCAGGCCGGGGAAGGACAGGCAGCCCTCGTCGCCGGTCTCCTCCTCCTCGGACAGGCTCAGCGACGGGTTGATCAGGTGACCGACCTGTTCGTCCACGTGGAAGGTGAACACGCGCAGGCTGACCCCGATCTGAGGCGCGGCGAGCCCCACCCCCGGCGCGTCCAGCATGGTGTCGGTGAGGTCCTTGACCAGCCTGCGCAGCTCGGCGTCGAACACCTTCACGGGATCGGCCGGGGTGCGCAGCACCGGATCGCTGAAAAGCCGGATCGGCTTGATGCTGATGGCGCACCGTCCCTTCGGGTGGGCTGCCGGATATCCCTGCCAGGAGGCCGGTACCCCATCGGCCCCGGCGGGTCAAGTCTAGGGCGTCGGACAGGTTACGAACGCGTGCCGCGCGCTCCCGGCGAGGGTGAGCGCGCCTTGAACGCGGCCTTGCGCGCCGCCCGGGCCACGGCCGGGTCCGGGTGATGCTCGCTCAGCGCGGTGAGCAGGTCGGTCACCGCTGGATGGTCCACCTCCCACAGCCCGGCCACCATGTCGGCCTGGGCCTTCGGCGGGAGGTCGGGGAGCAGTTCGGAGACCACGTCCCTGGGGTCGGCCTCCTCCAGCAGCCCGGCCCCGAGGTCCACCAGCAGCCAGGCCCGCTCCCCCGGCCCGAGTTCGGCCTCTTCGCCGTGCTCGTGCAGCCACACCGCGGCGTGCGCCCGCAGCACCGGGTCGCCGAGCGCGGCCCGCACCGCCGGGACCGCCTGGTCGCCGACGCGGTCGAGCACCGCGAAACCGGCGCCGCGCAGGCCGGGTGTCCCGCGCCGGGCCGCGTCGATCAGCTCCCGCGCGGCCTGCGCCGGGGTGCGCGCCGCCAGCCAGCCGGCGATCTCCGCCTCCCCGTCCTCCGCGTCGCAGCTGGCCAGCGTGGCCAGCAGCGCGGCGGCGCCGTCACGGGCACCGCCGCCCAGCACGGGCACGTGCCAGCCCTGGGCGCGCAGGTGCCGGTGCATGCCCCAGACGCCGAGCCGGGACAGGGTGACGGTCAGCCCGCCGGCGCTGTCGTCGGTGCCCAGTTCCACCACGCCGAGGTCGGCGAGGGTCTCCAGCGCGGCGGACAGCCCCGCGGCCAGGTCCTCGCCCGGGCGCGCGGGCCGGCCGGGCCGGTCCCGGCTCCCCGCCGCCGCCATGTAGGCCTCGAACAGCGCGTCCATCTTCACCGGGCCGCCGACGGTGTACAGCGCGGTGGCCATGCCGTCGAGGTCCGCGGCGCGGAGCATGACGCCGAGCGCATCCTCCCAAACCGTCAGCACGTCGGCGGCGTCGCCGCTGGCCAGCACATCGACCCGCGGCCCGGGAGCCGCGAGGCCGGCCGGCACCGACGCCATGCCCGTGCCGACGGCCACCCGCCACGCCACGTCGAGTTCCGCGGGCGTGAGCTCCAGTTCGATCATCGCGGCCGAGGCAGGGCCGGCCGACAGCTCGTTCGCGGTGCCGGCCTGCTGGCTCGCCGCCGCCCAGCAACCGACCAGCCGGGCGGCGCGCAGCAGCGGCGCCACCCGCGCCGCGGCGGCCAGTTCCTCCCGGGGCGCCAGCCGGACCGGCGGCAGCCTGGGCGGGCGGCCCCGGCCCCCCGGCTGCGGCCCCGGGCCGCCACCGGCCCGCCCGCCACCGGTCTGACCTGCCGACGGCGCGGATGCGCCGCCCTCAGTGCGCGCGTTCCGTCGTGACGTGGCCACCCCAGCACCCTAGCCCAGGGTCAGATCTCCCCGGCCGGGTCCAGCCGGACCCGGACCTGGCTGGCGTCCTTACGCGCGGTGCGCGCGGCCTGCGCCTGCCGCAGCGCCGCCGCCAGCGCCAGGCCACCGCGCCGCGGGGCCCTGATCAGAGCCTGGACCTTGTCCTCACCGGCCGGCGCCGTGCCGATCACCTCCGCCTGCGGCGGCAGCTCGGTCTCCGCGAGGAACCCCGCCACCGCCGCGGCGGAACCGGTCACCGCGGCCATCCGTACCGCCGGCGGGAAGCCGAGCGCTTCCCGTTCGGCCAGCTCGCGTTCGGCGTGGGTGACCGGGTCCCAGCGGATCAGCGCCTGCGCGACCGGCAGCGCCGCCTCCGCCACCAGGATCACCGTGCCCCCGGCGCTGCCGGGGGCGACCAGCGCCGCGGCGTTCATCCACCGCCGCAGCGCCTCCTGCGCGGCGGTCAGGCTGGGCCGGCCGAGCAGCACCCAGCCGTCGAGCAGCACCGCCGCCGCGTAACCCCCGGCCACCAGGGGCTCGGCCCCGGGCGTGGCGATGACGAGCGCGGGCCGGTGCGGCACCGAGCCGAGCGTGGCGGTGCCGCCGGACACCACGACCGGCGTCCCGGGGAAGGCACGGGAGAGTTCCTCGGCGGTGCGCCGGTAACCGGTGACGACGGCCCGCACCCGGTCGTGGCCGCAGGCCGGGCACCGCCACCGCGGGTCGGTGCGGCCGCACCAGCGGCACCGGGCGGGGGCGCCGCCGGCTTCCACCGCGAGCGCGCCGCCGCAGCGGGCGCAGCGCGCGGGGGCGCGGCAGCGCTCGCAGGCCACCGCGGTCAGGTAGCCGCGCCGCGGCACCTGGACCAGCACCGGCCCCCGGTCCAGCGCGGCCCGGGCGGTGCGCAGCGCGAGGCTCGGCATCCGGGCCGACCTGGCCGCCTCGTCCCTGGCCAGTTCGGCGTCGTCCCCCGCCGGCCGGACGTCGGGGGCGAACCGGCGCACCACGTCGCGCGGCGCCGCCAGGGCGCGCGCCCAGCCGCTGGCGACCAGGTTGGTCGCCTCCGCGGTGCGGGCGAACCCGCCGATCAGGGCGCCGGCACGGGCCCGGTGCGCCCGCAGCGCGAGCACCTCCCTGGCGTGCGGGTAAGGGGCACGCGGCTCGGCGTGCAGGTCGTCGCCGTCGTCCCAGACCACGACGAGGCCCAGGCCGGCGACGGGGGCGAACATCGCGGCCCGGGTACCCGCCACGACCCGGATATCGCCACGGGCCACGGCCAGCCAGCGGCGGTAGCGCTCGGCCGGTCCCAGCCCGGCCGCGAGGCACGCGTGCCGGCCAGGCCCGAGGACCCGGCCGAGCGCCGTGTCAACCAAGCCCAGGTCCCGCGCGTCCGGGACCACGATGAGCGCGCCCGGGCCGGCGGCCGCCGCGGCCGCCGCGGCGCGCGCGATCTCCTCCGGCCAGTCCGGCCCGGGCAGCGCGGTCCAGACCGCCCTCGGCGCCCGCCCGTCCGCCAGCGCAGAAAGAAACGCCGGCCCGGCTGGGTAGCGCTCCCACGGCCCCGGCTCCGGCCGGGGCGGTAGCGATCCCCCGGCCGGCCCGGAACCCGGCTCCCCCGGAGCGCCCGGCGCGCTACGGGGGGCCGACGCGGCCCGCAGGCCCGGCGTGCTCTCGGCACGCGCTGCCGCTTCCGCCGCCGCGTGCCGTGGCGGGATGGCCAGCCGGAGAACGTCCGCCACGGTGCCCGCGTACCGGTCGGCCACCTCCCGTGCCAGCGCGGCGATCTCCGGGGTGAGCACCGGCTCCGGCGAGACGACCCGCTCCAGGGCCGCGAGGCGGCCGGGGTGCTCGCTGACGGCCACCCGGTCCAGCAGGAACCCGCCGGTGAGCTGGCCGGCGAAGCGGACCCGGACCCGGCAGCCGGGCACCGCGGCCGCCGCCATCCGCTCCGGCACCAGGTAGTCGAAGGGCCGGTCCAGGTGCGCCAGCGGGACGTCCACAAGCACCCGGGCCACCGGCAGCTCCGCCGCGGGCGTCAGCGCGCCGGGTGACCGCCGGCGCGCCGCCTGCCCGCGCCCTGCCCGCCCGCCCGCCCGCTCCCGGGCGACGGCGGCACCCGGTGCTGCCCGGCCCTGATCCCCTGCCACGCTCCTTGTCCTACCAGACGCATCCGACCGGCCACGCCCCCCGCGTGTACCCCATGCAGGTAGCCGGCCGCCGGTCCCGTGGTGGCCGAGAACAGCGGCGACGACGAAACAGCCGGCGCTGCCACGAGCCGACGGCAGTTCCCCCCGTCAGCGGGCACGGCCTCACAGCGGGCGGGTCGTGTGATCGCGGCACAGGCGTTCAGCCAGTGCCGCGATCGCCGCCCGGCCGCGTCCAGCCCCGGCCAGGGCCCCGGAACCGTCGGGCCTTCCGGGTCCGGATGGCCCGAGGGAGTCAGATCCCCGCGGCGCGGCGGAGTTCCTCGACGCGGTCGGTGCGCTCCCAGGCGAAGTCGGGCTCCTCCCGGCCGAAGTGCCCGAAGGCGGCGGTCTGCGCGTAGATCGGCCGGAGCAGGTCCAGGGCCTTGCAGATCGCCGCCGGGCGCAGGTCGAAGACCTCCAGCACGGCGTCCTGGATCCGGGCGACGGGCACCTTCTCGGTGCCGAAGCACTCCACGAACAGGCCGACCGGCTTGGCCTTGCCGATGGCGTAGGCGACCTGCGCCTCGCAGCGGTCGGCGAGGCCCGCGGCCACCACGTTCTTGGCCACCCAGCGCACCGCGTAGGCGGCGCTGCGGTCCACCTTGGACGGGTCCTTGCCGGAGAACGCGCCGCCGCCGTGCCTGGCCATCCCGCCGTAGGTGTCGATGATGATCTTGCGGCCGGTGAGGCCGGCGTCACCCATCGGGCCGCCGATCTCGAACCGCCCGGTCGGGTTGACCAGGAGCCGGTAGCCGTCGGTGTCCAGGTCGAGGCCGGCCACCACGGGTGCCACCACCTGATCGCGCACGTCGGGGGCGAGCAGTTCCTTCAGGTCGATGTCCGGCGCGTGCTGGGCCGAGACGACCACGGTGTCAAGCCGGACTGGCTCGTCCCCGGAGTACTCGATGGTGACCTGCGTCTTCCCGTCGGGGCGCAGGTACGGCACGTCGCCGCTGCGGCGCGCCTGGGACAGCCGCCGGGCCAGCCGGTGTGCCAGCATGATCGGCAGCGGCATCAGCTCCGGGGTTTCCCGGCAGGCGTACCCGAACATCAGGCCCTGGTCGCCCGCGCCCTGGCGGTCGAACTCGGTCGCGCCCTCGCCTTCCCGGTACTCGAACGCGTCGAGGACGCCCTGGGCGATGTCCGGGGACTGGGCGCCGATGGAGATCGACACCCCGCAGGAGGCGCCGTCGTATCCCTTGGCCGAGGAGTCGTAGCCGATTTCCAGGATCTTCTCGCGGATGATGGTCGGGATGTCGACATAGGTCTCCGTCGTCACCTCGCCGGCCACGTGCACCTGGCCGGTGGTGATCAGCGTTTCCACCGCGACGCGGCTGCCCGGGTCATCCTTGATCATCGCGTCGAGAATGGCATCGCTGATCTGGTCTGCCATCTTGTCGGGATGGCCCTCCGTGACCGATTCGGAGGTAAAGAGGCGACGGGCCACCTGACATTCCTTCTCTGCTGGCTGGGAGCGCCCCCGGCAAGGGGGCGCCGCGATCCCCGGCGGTCCTGTTGCCGGGTGCACTCCGTGCGCCGAGTGCTGGGGCTCCGCCGAATTGTACCGGGGGCTTCCGGCGCGGCCTTCCCGGTACCGGTCGCGCGGGCCGGGGTCAGGTAAGGGCGGGCAGCCGCGCCGCGACAAGATCCCAGATCACGTCGGCCAGGGCAGTTTTGGGCCCGCGCGGGACCTCGGTCACGCTCCCGTCGGCGCCGAGCACCAGGGCGGCGTTGTCGCTGGTGCCGAACGCCAGCCCGGTGCCGACCTGGTTCACCACGAGCAGGTCGCAGCCCTTGGCGGCGAGCTTGGCGCGGCCGTTTTCCGCCAGGTTCTCGGTCTCCGCGGCGAACCCGGTGAGGATCTGGCCGGGCCGGCGCTGGGCGGCCAGTTCCCTGAGGATGTCCGGGTTCTCCACCAGGTCCAGCGGCGGGGGGGCGCCGCCGGCCTTTTTGAGTTTCCGCTCGCTGCGGGCCGCGGGCCGGTAGTCGGCCACCGCGGCGGCCATGACCACGGCGTCGGCGCCCGCCGCGGCGGACAGCACCGCGGAGCGCATCTGGCAGGCGGAGGTGACAGGGATCACCGTGGCCCCGGCGGGGTAGGGCAGGGCGACGTTGGCCGCGACGACGGTCACCGCCGCGCCCCGCGCGACGGCGGCTTCGGCGAGCGCGTAGCCCTGCCGCCCGGATGACCAGTTGCCGATGAACCGGACCGGGTCGATCTCCTCCCTGGTCCCGCCGGCGCTCACCACCACCCGGCGGCCGCGCAGGTCCGCTGCCATCCCGGCGGTGCCCCTGGCCAGCACGCGGACCGCGACCTCAAACAGGTCGCCGGGCTCGGGCAGCCGGCCGGGGCCGGAGTCGGCACCGGTGAGCCGGCCCGACGCCGGCTCCAGCACCAGGCAGCCACGGCCGCGCAGGGCCGCGACGTTGGCCTGGGTGGCCGGGTGCTCCCACATCTCGGTGTGCATGGCCGGTGCGAACACCACCGGGCTGCGCGCGGTGAGCAGGACCGAGGTGAGCAGGTCGTCGGCCCGGCCGGTCGCCGCGCGGGCAAGCAGGTCGGCGGTCGCCGGGGCGACGAAGACCAGGTCGGCCTCCTGGCCGAGGCGCACGTGCGGCACCTCGTGGACGTCGTCCCAGGGGGTGGTCGCCACCGGCTGGCCGGACAGCGCGGCCCAGGTGGCCGCGCCGACGAAGCGCAGCGAGTCCGCGGTCGGCACGACCCGCACCTGGTGCCCGGATTCGGTCAGCCGCCGCAGCAGCTCACAGACCTTGTAGGCAGCGATCCCGGCACCCACGCCGAGAACGACGCGCGCCGGCATGCCGCCCTAGCCGGTCAGGACTCCGCCGTCTCCACGGCGGACAGCAGCCCCTCGCGGATCTCGCGAAGCGCGATCGACAGGGGCTTCTCCTGCACCCTGGTCTCGACCAGCGGGCCCACGTACTCCAGCAGGCCCTCGCCCAGCTGGGCGTAGTAAGCGTTGATCTGCCGCGCCCGCTTGGCCGCCATGATCACGAGGCGGTACTTGCTGTCGACGACGTCGAGCAGGTCGTCGATGGGCGGGTTGGTGATGCCGTCCGCAGTGGTGATGCCTGCCACCGGGTTCCTTCCGTCGTTGTGCGCCGACTGGCGCCAGATGGGCCGCTCAGCGCAAGATGGGCCGCTCAGGCCGTCATCAAGGTTACCAGTTGCCTGCACACGTCCTTGACCGACGTGTTGACCAGCGTGATGTCGAACTCGCGGCCGGCTTCGATCTCCTGCCGCGCGACCTCCAGGCGCTGGGCGATCACGTCGGGCGGCTCGGTGCCCCGGCCGGTGAGCCTGCGGGCCAGTTCCTCGCTGGACGGGGGGGCGAGAAACACCAGCAGGGCACCGGGCACGCTGTCGCGTACCTGCCTGGCCCCCTCGATGTCGATCTCCAAAAGCGTCGGCACCCCCTCGTCGGCCCGTTGCGCGACGGCCGCCTTGGGGGTGCCGTACCGCTGGCCGGCGAACGTGGCCCACTCCAGCAACTCACCGCGGGCCACCATCGCGTCGAATGCCGCATCGCTCACAAAATGGTATTCGCGGCCGTTGACCTCGCCTGGCCGGGGCGACCGGGTTGTGACGGAAACCGACAGCCAGATGTCCGGGCGCTGCGCCCGCAAGCGCGCGACGACGGTGCTCTTGCCAACGCCGGAAGGGCCGGAAAGGACCGTCAGCCGGGCTTCATGGGTTCCCCACGGGACAAGCGCGGCATCGCATACACGATGTACGGGCGAATCGGCCGTGGAACCGTGTTCCCCGCGCTCGTCCCTGGGGTCCTTAGGCTCGGTCAGATATCACCGCCGAACTCGTTCTCAAGGGCCGTGCGCTGATTGGCACCCAAGCCGCGGACCCGGCGCGATTCCGCGATGCCAAGCCGCTCCATGATCTGCCGCGCACGCACCTTGCCGACCCCGGGCATGGCCTCAAGCAGCGCCGAGACCTTCATCTTGCCCACCGTGTCATCGGACTGCCCCTGCTTGAGGACAGCCGGGAGCGTGATGGCCCCACGCTTCAGGTTGTTCTTGACCTCGGCACGATCCTTGCGTGCCTTGGCGGCCTTCTCCAGGGCAGCAGCGCGCTGAGCGGGAGTGAGGGGAGGAAGAGCCACTCCGTGTCACCTCGGGTTTCGAATAGAAAACATTGGTTCGGGATGGGAAAGTAGCGAGTTCGGCTCTCCAGGGCAACGCGAATGCCCGTTTAGCACGCTATAAATTGACTGTTACTACTCCACGAAACCGGATGGTTGCTCAGGGTAGTTAACTGGGGTGGTTGACCGGTCGTCAAGGGCTGCGCCCGGCCCGCGCCGTCCCCTGCACCTGAGGCCGGCGAGGCAGGTCGCGCCTGCTGACGGCCAGCTTTCCACCGATCGTATACCGGGCGGCGGCCCGGTGTTGACCCTGGGCCCCGGGCAGTGGCACGGGCCCGGGGCACGCGCTCGGCTCCCGGCGGAGGAAATCAGCCTTGAGGCCGGCCGGAATCGGCTCCGCGCTGGCCGGTTTGGCTCCGCGCTGGCCGGTTTGGCTCCGCGCCGGCCGGTTTGGCTCCGCGCCGGCCGGTTTGGCTCCGCGCCGGCCGGTTTGGCTCCGCGCCGGCCGGAATCAGCCCTCGGCGGGCTGGAACCGTCGCAGCGGGGCCGCGATCGCCGCTGCGGCGGCCCCGGGGTCCGGGGCGCTGGTGATCGGCCGCCCGATCACGAGCAGGTCGGCTCCGGCCCGCAGGGCCTCTTCCGGCGTCGCGGTCCGCGCCTGATCGTGCGCCGCGGTGCCGGCCGGCCGGATCCCGGGCGTGATCAGCGTGACGTCCGGGCCCACCTCGGCGCGGACGTCGGCGACCTCGCGCGGCGAGCAGACCAGGCCGCGGGCCCCGGCGCCGACCGCGAGCACGGCCAGCCGGCGCACCGCGTCGCTGAGCGAGCCCGCGACGCCGATGCGCTCCAGGTCGGCCTGCCCCAGGGAGGTGAGCAGGGTGACCGCGGCGATCATCGTGGACGGCGCCGCGCCGACGGCCGCCCGGATCAACTCGGGCCCGCCGACCGCGTGCACGGTGAGCACGTCCGGGCGCAGCCGCTCCACCGCGCGGGCCGCGCCCGCCACCGTGGCCGGGATGTCGTGCAGCTTCAGGTCGAGGAAGATCTTCACCCCGCTTGCCCCGCGGATCGACGCCACGATCCCCGGCCCGTACCGCAGGTACAGCTCCAGCCCCACCTTGACGGTGCTCACGTGCGGCGTCACCAGGCCTGCCCAGCGCGCGGCGGTCTCCAGGTCCGGCGCGTCCAGCGCGACGGCGATCGGCGCAGGCTGGGTCAACGCTCCTCCTCGTGGCTCGGCCACACGTTACAAGACGGTCCCACGCCTGGCGCGCCCGGCGAGCGGGCCCCGCTCGTGGGCGAGCCCGACCACGTCAGCGGCGCGCTCGATCCCACGGCTGGCCAGCTCTTCTTCCAGTTCCCTGGCGATGCGCGGGCATGCCGACGGGTCGTGGAATATCGCCGTCCCGACGCTCACCGTGGCGGCGCCCGCCAGCATCAGCTCCAGCGCGTCCCGGCCGGTGCGCACCCCGCCCATGCCGATGATGGGAACGTCCGGGAACGCCTCGTGCACCTGCCAGATGCAGCGCACCGCGACCGGCCTGATGGCCGGGCCGGACAGGCCCCCGGTGACACCCGCCAGCACCGGGCGCAGCGTCGTGGTGTCGATCGCCATGCCGAGCAGCGTATTGATCATGGAAAGCCCGTCGGCGCCCGCGGCCACGCAGGCACCGGCGATCGCCACCACGTCCGTGACGTCCGCGGAAAGCTTCGCGAACACCGGGACGTCGTAGCGGACCCGGGCCCGCACCGCCTCGATCACCGCCGCGGACGCGCCCGGGTCGCAGGCGAACACCTGGCCCCGGTCCGCCACGTTCGGGCAGGAGATGTTGACCTCGACCGCGGTCACCCCGGCGGCGTCGGACAGCCGGGCGGCCAGTTCGGCGTACTCGTCCACGGTGCCGCCGGCGATCGACACCACGGCACGGGCGCCACGGGACAGCAGCCAGGGCAGGTCACGCTGCAGGAACGCGTCGATGCCCGGGCCCTGCAGCCCGATCGAGTTGAGCATGCCGCTCGGCGTCTCGGCCATCCGGGGCGTGGGCCGGCCGCTGCGCGGTGCCAGCATGACCGACTTGGTGACGACCGCGCCGATCTTGGCCACGTCGAAGAACTGCGCCAGCTCGCGTCCCGCCCCGGCGCACCCGGACGCGGTCAGGATCGGATTCGGCAACTCCACGTGGGCCAGCCGGCTCCTGAGGTCAACGGCCATGGCCGGACCGCCCCGCGGTGGGCCCGGCGGCCGGGCCGGTGCGCCGGCGGGACGGCTGCCCCCGGCCCGCGGCCTGCCTGGCGGGCTCCCGGCCGGCGGGCTGCGACCGGGCCGCGGGCTGCGGCCCGGCCGGCGGGCGCGGCTTCCACCCCGGCGCGCCCAGCGCGTCGAACGGGATCGTCCCGATGTCGTCCCATCGGACCGCCTCACCCCGGAACACCGGGCCGTCCACGCAGGACCGGGCCATCCGGGTCACCCCGTCGTTCCCCACCACCGGCAGCACGCAGGTCATGCACACGCCGATCCCGCAGGCCATCGACTCCTCCACCAGGGCCTGCACCGGGATCTCGTAGCGGTCGGCCAGCGCGCTCACCGCGCGGAGCATCCCCATCGGCCCGCAGGCGTAGATCACATCGGTCCTGGCCTCGTGGATGACCTGGGCGAGCAGGTCGGTCACCTGGCCGCGGGCACCCAGCGACCCGTCCTCGGTGGTGACCACCGCGGTGCGCCCGCTGCGCCGCGCGGTGAGCGCCCCGAACACCCGGTCCGCGCTGGCGGCGCCGAGCAGGTAATCCACCGTGCAGCCGCGGTCAAGGAGCTTTGCGCCGAGGGCGAACAGTGGCGCGCTGCCGTACCCGCCGCCCACCAGCAACGCGTTCACCGGGTCGCGCGGGACCGGGAACGGCCGCCCCAGCGGGCCCGCCACGTCCAGCGTGTCCCTGGTCCGGCGCTCGGACAGCCACCGGGTGCCCGGCCCGGTCACGGCGAACACGAACTCCACCGTGCCCCCGTGGTCGGGGCGCACCTCGTGGATCGAGAACGCGCGGCGCAGCAGCATCGAGGTCTCCGGGCCGCCGACCGCCACGGCGACGAACTGGCCGGGCCGGAACCGGGCCGCCACCCCCGGCGCGATCACCGTCATCGCGTGGTAGGCGTCCACCCGGCGGACGGTCAGCACCGTCCCCTTGACCTGCGCCGGTATCAGCGCGGCGCCCGGCTCGGCGCGCTCGGCGGTCATCGGGCCCTGCCGGCCCGCAGCGCTTTCGCGTGCTCTTGCAGCGATCGCACACCCACCTCACCACGCGTGATCGCCTCGATGCCCTGCACGGCCGCGGCAAGGCCCTGGATCGTGGTCACACACGGAATCCCGCGCCGGACCGCTGCGGTGCGGATCTCGTACCCGTCCAGCCGCGGTCCGGACTGCCCGGGGCTGCCGAACGGGGTGTTCACGATCAGGTCGACCTGGCCGTCCAGGATCTGCGCGACGATGTCCGGCTCGCCCCCCGGGCCGGCGTCGTCGCTGTGCTTGCGCACGATCGTGGCACGAACTCCGTTGCGCCGCAGCACCTCACCCGTACCGCGGGTCGCCCAGATCTCGAAACCCAGGTCGGCGAGCCGTTTCACCGGGAAGATCATGGCCCGCTTGTCCCTGTTCGCCACCGACACGAACGCCCGCCCCTTCACCGGCAGCGTGCCGTAGGCGGCGGCCTGGGACTTCGCGTACGCGGTGCCGAACACCTCGTCGATCCCCATGACCTCGCCGGTGGACCGCATCTCCGGCCCGAGCACGGTGTCCACCCCGCGGCCCTGCTCGTCGCGGAACCGGTTGAACGGGAGCACCACCTCCTTGACGGCGATCGGCGCGTGGTCCGGCAGGGCGCCGCCGTCTCCGGAGGCGGGCAGCAGCCCCTCGGCGCGCAGTTCCGCGACCGTCGCGCCGAGCATGATCCGCGCGGCCGCCTTGGCCACCGGCACCGCGGTGGCCTTGGACACGAACGGGACGGTCCGCGAGGCCCGCGGGTTGGCCTCCAGCACGTACAGCACACCGGCGGCGAGCGCGTACTGGATGTTGAGCAGCCCGCGCACCCCCACCCCGCGGGCGATCACCTCGGTCGACTCCCGGATCCGCGCGATGTCGCTGGCGCCCAGCGTGATCGGCGGCAGGGCGCAGGCCGAGTCGCCGGAGTGGATGCCGGCCTCCTCGATGTGCTCCATCACCCCGGCCAGGTAGAGCTCCGCGCCGTCGAACAGGGCGTCCACGTCGATCTCGATCGCGTCGTCGAGGAACCTGTCGATCAGCACCGGGTGCTCCGGGCTCGCCTCGGTCGCCCGGTTGACGTAGGACTCCAGCGTGGCGTCGTCGTAGACGATCTCCATGCCGCGGCCCCCAAGCACGTAGGAGGGGCGCACCAGCACCGGGTAGCCGATCTCCGCCGCAAGCGCCCTGGCCTCGCCGAACGAGGTCGCGGTGCCGTGCTTCGGCGCGGTCAGCCCGGACGCGGCGAGCAGCGCGCCGAACTCGCCACGGTCCTCGGCCAGGTGGATCGCCGCCGGGCTGGTGCCCACCACCGGCGCGCCCGCGGCCGCGAGCGCGTGCGCCAGGCGCAGCGGCGTCTGACCGCCGAGCTGGACGATCATCCCGGCGACCGGGCCGCTGGCCTGCTCGGCGTGCAGCACCTCCAGCACGTCCTCCAGGGTCAGCGGCTCGAAGTAGAGCCGGCCGGAGGTGTCGTAGTCGGTGGACACGGTCTCCGGGTTGCAGTTGACCATCACCGTCTCGTACCCGGCCGCGGCCAGCGCGAAGGAGGCGTGCACGCAGGCGTAGTCGAACTCGATGCCCTGGCCGATCCGGTTCGGCCCGCTGCCCAGGATGATCACCTTGGGCGCCTCCCCGGCGGGCACCTCGCTCTCCTCGTCGTAGGTGGAGTACAGGTACGGGGTCCGCGCCTCGAACTCGGCCGCGCAGGTGTCCACGGTGTGAAACACCGGGCGGATCCCCAGCGCGTGCCGGTGCCGCCGGACCTCGTCCTCGCCCGTGCCGGCGATCTCGGCGATCTGGGCGTCGGAGAACCCCGCCCGTTTCGCCGCGCGGAGGGTGCCCGGGGCGGCAGGCCAGCCGCCCGCGAGGCGTTCTGCATGATCTTCAAGACCGGCGACCTGGTCGATGAACCAGGGGTCGATGCCCGTCGCGGCGGCAAGCTCGGCAACGCTCGCGCCGGCCCGCAGCGCCTGGTGCAGCGTGGCGAGCCGGCCGTCATGCGGGACCGCGGCGGCGGCCAGCAGCGCCGCCCGGTCGCCGGGCGGGCCGCGCCAGTGCAGCGGCGCCCCGGGGGTCTCCAGCGAGCGCAGGGCCTTGCCCAGCGCCTCGGGGAAGCTGCGGCCGATCGCCATGGCCTCGCCCACCGACTTCATGTGGGTGGTGAGCTCGGGGTTCGCGGCGGGGAACTTCTCGAACGCGAACCTGGGCACCTTGACCACGACGTAGTCGAGCGCGGGCTCGAAGCACGCCGGGGTCCGCCCGGTGATGTCGTTGCGGATCTCGTCCAGGGTGTAGCCGATGGCCAGCCGGGCGGCGATCTTGGCGATCGGGAACCCGGTGGCCTTCGACGCCAGCGCCGAGGAGCGGGACACCCGGGGGTTCATCTCGATGACCACCATCCGCCCGGTGCGCGGGTGCACGGCGAACTGGATGTTGCAGCCGCCGGTGTCCACGCCGACCGCGCGGACCACGGCGATCGCCACGTCCCGCATGTGCTGGTACTCGCGGTCGGTGAGCGTCATCGCCGGGGCCACCGTGACCGAGTCGCCGGTGTGCACGCCCATCGGGTCGATGTTCTCGATCGAGCAGACGACCACCACGTTGTCGTGCCGGTCGCGCATCAGTTCGAGCTCGAACTCCTTCCAGCCGAGGATGGACTCCTCCAGCAGCACCTCGGTGACCGGGCTGGCGTCCAGCCCGGCCCCGGCGGTTCGGCGCAGGCCCGCCTCGTCGTGCGCGATCCCGGAGCCCGCGCCGCCGAGCGTGAACGAGGGCCGGACCACCACCGGGTAGCCCAGTTCGCCCGCGGCCCGCTCGCACTCGGCCAGGCTGTGGCAGATCCGGCTTGCGGGGACCTCCGCGCCGAGGCCGGTGACGATCTGTTTGAACCGGCTCCGGTCCTCCCCCGCCTTGATCGTGTCGATGGTGGCGCCGATCAGCTCCACCCCGTGCCTGACCAGCACGCCGGCCTCGTGCAGGGCGACGGCGGCGTTCAGCGCGGTCTGCCCGCCCAGCGTGGGCAGCAGCGCGTCGGGGCGCTCGATCGCGATGACCTTCTCCAGCACCTCGGTGGTGATCGGCTCGACGTAGGTGGCGTCGGCGAACTCCGGGTCGGTCATGATCGTCGCCGGGTTGGAGTTGACCAGGCTGACCCGGATCCCCTCGGCGCGCAGCACCCGGCAGGCCTGGGTGCCGGAGTAGTCGAACTCGCAGGCCTGCCCGATCACGATCGGCCCGGAGCCGATCACGAGCACCGAGCGCAGGCCCTCACGCCTGGGCATGCCGCTCCCCCGCTCCGCTTCTCCCGCCCCCGCGCTTCGCGCCCGCCCCCGCTC
>Ga0207646_10000277_pt1 | contig 70138 bp, 66 predicted proteins | sample KBSK5502metaG_FD_184343 | JGI IMG/M metagenome (GOLD analysis project Ga0207646, IMG submission 184343) | Corn, switchgrass and miscanthus rhizosphere microbial communities from Kellogg Biological Station, Michigan, USA - KBS K5-50-2 metaG... | ecosystem: Host-associated > Plants > Roots >... | reverse complement strand
CGGGGTGCGGCAAGCCCGGGATCTGTGGGGCGGCCTGGTCCTGGGTGGGGGTGCGGCAGCCTTCGGATCGGCGGGTGCGGTGGGCTGCGAAGCCGGGGGGTGCGGTGCGTGGTTGATGCGGCTCAACGAACCGAGCGCACCAGCCTCGCCGCCAGGCCGGGGTCGCGGAGCCGGGTCTTGGCCTCCCCGGCGAACACGTCCATCTCGCCGGAGGCCACGTCACGGACGTGCACGATGACCGGTTCGCCCGCGTGAGGCACCCTCGCCGCTGGCCCGGTCTGCGCCCGCGTGTCCGCGGCCGCGGCGGGGACGGCGAGGGTGCCCGCCATGGCGGTGGCAGCCAGGCCCGCCCCGGCGAGGCCCGCCGCACCGTACAGAACGGACCGCCGGGACGGTTCCGGCCGCTCCGCGCCTTCCGCCAAGCCATCTGCAGACGGATCGGGGTGGTTTTGTGATGACATGAGACGGTTCCCCTCCGGGCGCGGCCGCCTCCGCACGACTCCCCTCCCTGGTCGTGCGAAGGCCGCCGACGCCGTGCTGTGCCGGGCCCCCGAAGGGCTCGGTCCCGCCGCTTCTTCGGGCCGGGCGGCGTTCCGGATGCCGCGAGAACGCTGTCGTTACCAAACCGTTACCTAATGCCGCATGCGGGATCCCCCGAGGCCGGAAAGGTGTCCGTGTAAGCCCGGCGGCTGGACCTGCCATCCGTTCTCGCCGGGGCGCCGAATGGAAGGCATGAGGCCACGCGCGATGCGTGCATCCGAGCCTGAGCTTCCCCGCCAGCAGGGCGGCGAGGACCAGTACCTGGACGGGCTGCTCTCACGGGTGGCGCGCGGCGAGAAGGCCGCGTTCGAAGCCGTCTACGACAGCCTGGCCGGCCCCGTCTACGGCCTCATCCTGCGCGTGGTCCGGGATCCCGCCCAATCCGAGGAGGTCAGCCAGGAGGTCCTGCTCGAGGTGTGGCGGACCGCGGCGCGCTTCGACCCGGCCCGGGGGACCGCCGCCACCTGGGTGCTGACCATCGCACACCGCCGTGCCGTCGACCGGGTCCGCTCGGCCGCCGCGGCCGCGGCGCGCGAGCAGCGCAACGCCGAGATCCCGGTGCCCCACGACGACGTGGCGGCCACCGTGGAGGCCAGCCTGGACGCCGAGCGGGTACGGCAGTGCCTGGAGAGCCTCACCGAGGCCCAGCGCGAGTCGATCACCCTCGCCTACTACGGCGGTTACAGCTACCGGCAGGTCGGTGAGCGCCTCGGCACCGCGCTGAGCACGATCAAGACCAGGATCCGGGACGGGCTCATCCGGATGCGTGACTGCCTGGGGGTGAGCTGGTAGTGGCACGGCCGCGCAACGACCTGCACATCCTTACCGGCGTCTACGCCCTGGATGCGCTCGACACCGCGGCCGAGGTGCGCCGCTTCGAGCGGCATATGAACCGGTGCGAGGGCTGCACGAGCGAGGTGCGCGGGTTCCGGGAGACCGCGACCCGGCTCGCCATCGCGGTGACCCGGCAGCCCCCGCCCGGCCTGCGCGCCGCCGTGATGGCCGAGGTCGCGGGGATCCGCCAGGTGCCTGGCGACCGCGCGCGGCGCGCCCGCCGGGCAGCCCTGCTGCCACGGCTGGCCACGGCCGGGGCCGCGCTCGGTCTGGCCGCCGCCGTCAGCCTCGCCGTCGTGCTGGTCAACACCCAGAACCAGCTCGGCCAGACCCAGCAGCAGCTCGGCCAGGCACAGCACCAGCTCGGCCAGACCCAGCAGCAGCTGAGCCAGGCCAAGCGCCACCTCATCGCGGCCCAGACCCAGCTAGCGGCGATCAACTCCGTGCGGACCGCCGCGGACGCGACGCTGGTGACCAGGGCCACCTCGATCGGCGGCCGGGTGACCGTGGTGAAGTCGGCGGCCAAGCACCAGATCGTAGTGACCGCGTCGGGGCTGCCGCCGCTCAGGGCCGGGAAGGTCTACCAGCTGTGGCTGATCGGCGCGCCCGGCAACAGGATCCGGTCGGAGGGCCTCCTGGCCACGCACCACGGTAGCAGCGGTCCGGTGCTCATCTCCGGCGTGCTCCGGGGCGACACCTTCGGCATCACCCTCGAACCGCGCGGCGGCACGGTCCAGCCCACCGTCACGCCGATCGTCGGCATCCCGGCTTCCTAGCCGCGGCGCAACCAGGATCGGGCGTGGCCGGGCCGACCGGGACGCCCGGGTGCGGGGGCGAGGCTAAACCTCTGGGTGGCGCCAGGTAGTGATACAGGCGACGCGTCGAACTGACCGAAGGCGGTGGCGGCCGTGGCCGAAGGGTTCGCGCAGTTCGTCGAGGCGCGCGAGCGTGCCCTGCAGCGGACGGCGTACCTGCTCACCGGTGACTGGGCCCTGGCCGAGGACCTCGTCCAGACAGCCCTGGCGCGGGCATGGCCGCGCTGGGAGCGGATCACACGGCGCGACGATCCCGAGATGTACGTGCGCAAGGTGCTGGTCAACACCTGGACGACGTGGAACCGCCGCCGCTGGCGCGGCGAGAAGCCCTCGGTGACGGTGCCCGACGCCGCCGCGGCCGGGGACGTGGCGGAAGAGGTGACCGTGCGGGTCGGGCTGCGGGAGGCCCTGGGATCGCTGACCCCCCGCCAGCGGGCGGTGCTGGTGCTGCGGGTCTACGACGACCTGCCCGAGGCTCAGGTGGCACACATGATGAACTGCGCGGTCGGCACGGTCAAGGCGACGATGTCGCAAGCGCTGGCCAAGCTGCGGAAAAACCCGCAGCTTGCTGGCCTGATCGAACAAGAGGCCCGGTGAATGCGATGGAACGGCAGTTGCGTGACCTTATGATCGCCGAGGCGGGCGATCCGCCGCACCGGGTGACCGTCGAGGCGGTGCGCCGCCGCGCGATCAGGCGCCGGGCGGCGCAGGCGGGCGCCGCGGGCCTGGCCGTGATCCTCGCGGCCGGCCTTGGCGCGGCCGTGTCCGCCGGGGTCATCCACGTCGGGACGTCCCCCGGGGGCAGCACCGGGCAGCACGCCGGCCCGCCACGGTACTACGTCAGCGAGTACTACGACCCGAAGGCCCAGGGCCTGGTGATGGCCGTACGGGCCAGGGCCTCCGGCCGGGTGACCGCGACGATCGGCGACCCGCTGCGGGGAGCGGCCTGCGGCCAGGGGAACGTGGGCGTGACCGCCGCCGATGATCAGACGTTCTTCATGACCTGCATCAGCTCGCGCTGGGGGCCGGGCAAGTTCGGGCCGCACTCAAAGCTGCTGTGGGTCGAGAGCCGCATCTATCGCTTCCAGCTCACCGGCTCGGGCCGGGTCAGCGGCTACTCCCTGGTCAAGGGCGGCGCGCTAAAGGGAATGATGGTCGAGAACATCGCGGCGACGGCCGACGGCTCCGAGATCGCCGCGGAAGTCCTGAAGCCCCCGCCCTCGGGCACGATCGCGACCAACCTGGTCCCCGCGGGAGTCGTCGTGATCAACACCAGGACCGGTGCCACGGCACTGTGGCACACCGGGCCTTACGTGCCCGGCGCCGTCCAGTACGCCTATGCCAGGGATCTGTCCTTCACCCGCGACGGGCGCGATCTTGTGGTGCTGGAGCCACGCTGTCCCCGGGGGCGGTACCTGGCCTACTGCAACGGCCACGCCGAGATGCAGGTGCGGGCGTACAGCCCCGCCGGCCGGGGCGGCTCGCTGGAAGGCGGCCGGGTGCTCCTTCAGGACGCCACGCTCAGGCCGCGCGGTACCAGCCTGTCCGACGCGTTCATCAGCCCCGACGGCACGTCGCTGACCACGGCCTTGGTCGGCTGCCCTCGGCACGGGGCGTGCACGCTGACGGTCGCCCGGATCCCGGTCGGCACCGGCGGCGGGGAACGCGTGCTCTACCAGGCGCGCAGCGGAAGCCGGAACGCCGGGATCTTCTTCCGGTTCTTCAGCGCCGACGCCTCGCGCCGCTACCTGATCCTTGACGCGGGCGCCGGCAGCAAACGCGTGAACGGCTGGATCGACCACGGACGGCTGGTCCCCCTGGCCCCGGCCAACGGCAACTACCCCGAATATGAAACCTGGTAGCGGCCGCCCGGCGAACGAGCTTGCCCGGGCGCTCACTCGACGTCAGCCCAGTCCAGGGGGACACTCAGCGTGAACCTGCGGCCGTGCGTCATGACCCGGCCCTATCGCCGTAGGCGGCGCGCAGCCGCCGTTCCGCCTCTGGCACCGCCCCGGCATGATCAAGCCCCAACAGCGCCGCGCCCGCCACCGGCGGGACGGCCACGACCACCACGGACGCCAGCGGGGCGGCGGCCGTGATCCGCTCGGTGATCTCGGTGAGCAGCAGCGGGTCCCGCGCGGTCATCAGCCCGCCGCCGAGGACCACCGGGGTGGGCTCCGCGGTCAGCCCCAGCCGGCGCATGGCGACCACCGCCATCACGCAGATCTCCTCGGCCTGGCGGCAGACGAGGTCCCGCGCGACCTTGTCCCCCTCGCGCGCGACGGCGAGCAGCACGGGGGCGAGCCCGAGCAGCGCCCCCTCGCTGATCCTGCCGAGGTGCAGGCCGAGCGTGACGTCGCGGACCGTGCGCAGGCCGAAGTGCCCCGCCACCGCCGCGCGCAGCGCGGTCTGCGGGCCGCGGCCGTCCTCGGCGCGGACCGCCCACCACAGCGCCGCCACTCCCAGGCCGTGCCCGCCGCCCCAGTCGCCGCTGATGGGGCCGAGCGCGAGGTACCCGGTCGTCCGCCCGTCCGGGTGTACACCCACGCAGTTGATGCCCGCGCCGCAGGTGACGCCCACCCCCCAGCGCGGTTCCCCGGGCGCGGCGGCGCCGTCCAGCCCGGCGCGCAGCACCGCGAACGTGTCGTTCACCACGGCGGTCGTGGTGGTCCACCCCCGTGCGCGCAGCGCGGCCTCCGCGCGTTCCTGCTCCTGCGGCAGGTCCACGTTGGCCACGCACGCCGAGATGTGCCGGGCCACCGGCTGCCCGGCCGCCGCGCCCGGACGCCGGACCTGCGCGACCAGCCCGGCCAGCGCGTCCAGCCACTCGGCAACGCGGTCGGCATGCCGCATCCCCGCGCCGCGGGCGGTGGCCAGCAGCGAGCCGTCCGCGGCGACCAGCGCGACGTCGGTCTTGCTGTTCCCTCCGTCGACGGCGAGGACGGCGGGGAGGTCAGCCGTCACCGCTGGCCCAGGGCAGGTAGGCGGCGTTCTCGGCGATGAGCCGGTCGGTGAGCTGCCAGGCCAGCTCGTACTGGCCGACCAGCGGATGGGCGAGCAGCGCGGCCGCCACCCGGCGTCGGCCGCCGCGCAGCGCGGCGTCCACGGCCAGTTCCTCGTACGCGGACACGTGCGCGACCAGGCCGCGCATGGTCGGGTGCAGCGGGGCGACGGGCACCGGCTCGGCCCCGGCCGCGCCGATCACCGCCGGCACCTCGATCACCGCGTCGTCGTCCAGGAACGCCCATGTGCCCCGGTTGCGCAGGTTCACCACCTGGACGTCGCCGGTGCCGTTGGCCAACGAGGCGAGCAGCGCGACCGCCGCCTCCGAGTAGAAGGCCCCGCCGCGCTTGCCGAGCAGTTCCGGCTTGTGCGCCAGCGCGGGGTCGGCGTAGGCGGCCAGCAGCTCCGCCTCGATCCGCGCGACCTCCTCGGCGCGCGTCGGCTCGCGCCGCTGCCGCTCCACGGTGGCGTCGTGTGCCCAGAAGTAGTGCAGGTAGTACGACGGCACGGCCCCGGTTTCATGCAATACGGAGGCCGGCAGCCCGGTGTGCTCCGCCACGTCCTCGCCGTGCTTAGCAATCAAGCCGGGAAGCACGTCGGTGCCATCGACCACCGCGGCGCGCTCCCAGGTCAGGTGGTTGAGGCCGGCGTGGTCGAGCAACACCCGGGAGGGATCGACGCCGAGCAGAGCGGCGAAGTTCCGCTGGAACCCGATCGCCACGTTGCACAGCCCGATCGCCCGGTGCCCCGCGTCGAGCAGCGCCCGGGTGACGATCCCTACCGGGTTGGTGAAATCGATGATCCACGCCGAATCCAGGGCACGCTGGCGTGATCGTTCAGCAATGTCAAGGACGACCGGGACGGTGCGCAGGGCCTTGGCAAACCCGCCCGCGCCGGTGGTCTCCTGGCCGATGCAGCCGTACTCCAGCGGCCAGGTCTCGTCGCGCTGCCGCGCCGCCTGCCCGCCGACCCGCAGTTGCAGCAGCACCGCACCGGCGCCGTCCAGGCCCTCGTCGAGGCTGGTGGTCCAGGTCAGCCGGCCCGGATGCCCGTGCGCCCGCATCAGCCGGGCGGAGAACGGGCCGACGACGGCCAGGCGGGTCTCGTCCAGGTCGACCAGGACCAATTCCTCGACCGCCAGATCACCGCGGAGCCGGGCGATGCCGTCGACAAGCTCGGGGGTGTAGGTGGACCCGCCGCCGACGACCGCCAGCTTCACGCCGCCCCCCGCTCGGGCTCAAAGCCCCGTGACGAAGGAACGGGGCTTTGAGCCAGCGAGGGGTTCCGGGCCGTGGGGTCCGGGGGCTTGCCCCCGGGAAAGCGGAGTGCCCCCCCCGGGCCAGCACCGGGGGGTCCAGGGGGCGGCTTGCCGCCTCGGGCCAGCACGGCGTTAGCGCAGGTAGGCAAGGTCGGGGCCGTGCCGTTCGCGGTACTCACTCATCATCTCCCTCGCGACGGTGACGCCGGGCACCAGTGGGTGCAGGGCGAGGGCGAGGGCCGCCCGCTCCGCATCGCCGGTCACCGCGGCGCTGACAACTTCGCGCTCGTACTCCTTGACCTGCGTGACCAGGCCCCGGGCGGAGCGGGGCAGCCCGCCGCCGGCCAGCGGGGCGACGCCCCCGCCGTCGATGTGCGCCGGCACCTCCACCACGTCGTCCGGGTCGAGGAAGGGCACGCTGGTGCCGTTGCGGGTGTTGACGATCACCGCGCCCGGCCTGCGCCCGGAGAGCGCCGCGATCACCTGCAGCGCGACCCCCTCATAGCCGCCGGGGCGGTCCGCGCCGCCGGCTGGGGCCAGGTCGCCCGCGTCGTGGCCGGTGGCCGGGCCCGGGCCGCCCGCGTCGCGACCGGTGGCATCCGGGCCGCGTACCGGGCCCGGGCCGCCGCCGGGGACGGGCAGCGGCATGCCCTCGCCCGCGATGTCCGTGCGCATGTAACTGGCGCGGCGGATGCCCATCTGGGTGAAGTAGGCGTGCCAGGCGTCGCGGACGTCGCCGGCCTCGAACGCCTTCGCGATCCCGGCCAGCAGGCCGGTGTTCAGCCGCAGCACGTCGGCGCCGCGGCTGGCACCCGCCTGGGCGACGGCCTGCACGTAACGCCGGGGCTCGTAGAAGTAGTAGTCGTACTCGGTGGGTATCGCGCCGAGCCGGCGCACGAAGCCGGGGTCGAACGCGGCGAACCGGTGGTCGAACCGCTGCAGGTCCTCGTACCGCTCCAGCAGGGCTCCGAGTTGTTCCTCGCCCGCCACGGTGAACGAGGAGATCCAGCCGAGGTGGTTCAGGCCGGCGTAGGAGAACGCGACCTGGTTCCGGTCGGCGTCCAGGAACGTCGCCAGCCGGTCAAGCGCCCCGCTCGGGGTGTCACAGACGCCGACCGCGCGGACCGTGGAGTACAGCGAGATGGCCTGGGTGATCAGCCCAGCGGGGTTGGTGAAGTTGATCAGTACCGCGCCGGGGGCGTATTTGGCCAGGGCCTCGCAGTAGGACAGCACCACCGGGATGGTTCGCAGCGCCATCGCGCAGCCGCCAGGGCCGGTGGTCTCCTGGCCGACCAGGCCGCGCCGCAGCGCCACCTCCTCGTCGATGAGCCGGCCCCGGTCCCCGCCCACCCGGATCGCGGAGAACACGAAGCCCGCCCCGGTGAGGGCGTCCGCGGCGTCGTCGGTCACCCGGACGACGCCACGGTGGCCCAGCGCGGTCGCCACCTCCACCGCCAGCCGGCCGATTGTGTCCCGCCGCGCCTGGTCCGGCTCGAACAGGCAGATCTCGCTGAACGGCTCGCCCCGGCGGGACAGGACGCCGCGGACGAACAAGGGAATCCGCACCCCGCCACCACCCAGGATCGCCAGCTTCATCGGATAGGAATCCCGCCGCTCAGGCCCTCCACCTCGATCTCGCCCACCCCGCCGAGCTTGCCGACCGTCTCCGAGCCGGCCGCATTGCCCGCGACGGCGGCCTCGGCGAGCGACGCCCCGTGGCACAGCGCGCCAATCAGCGCTCCGGCGAAGGCGTCCCCGGCGCCGGTGCGGTCGCGGACGTCGACGGCCAGCATGCCCTCGGTGACCTCGGCCGAGCCGTCCTCGCTGGCGACAACGGCCCCTTCCGCCCCGCGCTTGACCACGAGCTGGGGGCACCAGGACGTGGCGTCGCGGATCGCGGCGGGCAGCGAGCAGGTGCCGGTCAGCCGCAGCAGTTCCTCGGTGTTGGGCAGGAACACGTCGCCGAGGCGGGCGCAGTCGCGCACCGCGCCCGGGTCGGTGGCGATGGTGTTCAGCGCCACATCGAGGGCCACGCTGATGCCGAGCGCTTTGGCCTCCCGGACGAAGTCGATCACCGCCGGGCCCGCGTGCAGGTAGCACCAGGCCGGCCCATGCTCACGGAGAACCTCCAGCCAGCGGGCCGGGTCGCGGCGCTCGGAGGACGGGTGCGGAGGCAGGTAGGAGATGAACGCCCGTTCCCCGGCGAAGTTCACCACCACGCTGATGCCCGCGGTGCGCCCGGTCACCCTGAGCGAGGGTGTTAGGTCGATGTCCACGCCGCGGCAGTACTCCTCGGCGACGCGGGAGCCCAGATCCTCGCCGAGCAGGGTGCACAGGCCCGCATGCACGCCGTACCGCCGGGCCGCGCTGGCCACGATGACCGCGCCGCCGCAGGACATGGCGAACTCGTCGGAGTAGATCTCCTCGCCCGGCCCCGGCAGCGCGGGCACCTGCCCGAACACCAGCTCAAGGAAAACCGTGCCGAAGACGATCAGGTCCACGGCGGCCGCTCCCGACATGGGCGCGCCGCTACCGTCAGGCACTCGGCCGGCGGGGGGGTAGCGCGCCGTTCCGCGGTGACCTGGCCACTCACCGGAATGCCCCCGTTTCGGCACCGGCCTGGGCGACATGGCACGCGACGCGGTGCCCGGGCAGTAGCTCTCGCAGCGGCGGAGTGACCTTGTGGCACTCGTCGATCGCCAGCGGGCAGCGCCAGCGGAACCGGCAGCCCGGGGTGGGATCGATCACCCGGGGCGGCTCGCCGATGTCCGCTTCCGAGCTGACGTTCAACGGGGCGCGCGGGTCTGGGGCGGCGGCCAGCAGAAGCTCGGTGTAGGGGTGGCGGGGAGTGGACAGCACGTCTTCGGCGGACCCGGTCTCGACGATGTGGCCGGCGTACATGATGATCAGCCGGTCGGTCACGTAGCGGGCACTGGCGAGGTCGTGGGTGATGTACAGGATCGACACGCGCTCGGTGTCGCGCAGCCTCGCCATCACGTTGAGCAGGCCAATGCGGATGGACACATCCAGCATCGACACGGGCTCGTCCGCCAGGATCAGCTTGGGGCGCATCGCGAGCGCCTGGGCGAACCCGACCCGCTGCCGCTGGCCGCCGGACAGCTCATGCGGGTAGCGCTGCAGCACCTCGGCGCCCGGGTTGAGTCCCACCGCATCGAAGACCCGCACCGCCTCCGCCTCGCGCTGTTCATTGGTCAGTTCGGGACGGTGCAGCTTGAGCGCCCGCATCACGCCGTGCGAGACGCGGAAGACCGGGTTGATGGAGGAGAACGGGTCCTGGAACACCATGGGGACCTGGCCGCTGTAGCGGAGGCGGTCCCGCCGGGACTTGATGGCCGACAACGGCTTGCCCTGGAAGTAGACCTCCCCGCTGGTGGGTTTATAGATCTTGGCGAGCACCCGCGCGACCGTGCTCTTGCCGCTGCCGCTCTCCCCTGCCACCGCGACTATCTGCCGCTCATCGACGGAGAAACTTGCGTCGTCCACCGCGTGCAGGGTCGCACGGGAAAGAGCGTTTCCGATCTTGAAGTGCCTGCTCAGCCGCTCCACTCGAAGCAGCGGCTCGCCGCCGTCCAGAGCCTGCGGCGCGGGGCCTGACCTGGCGGACAACTCGGTCACCGCGCGCCTCCATCCTCGTACAGGAAGCACCGAACGCCCACGCCCTCCACCTGGTAGAGCGGCGGTGGGCTGGTCAGACAGCGCGGCATGACCTTGGGGCAACGGGGCGCGAACCGGCACCCTTCCGGCGGCCTCGCCAGATCCGGTGGGCTGCCCGGGATGCCCGTCAGCGGGACCTGTGGCCCTCTGATGGACGGAAAGGCGTCCATCAGGCCCACCGTGTAGGGGTGCCTGGGGGTGTCGAAAACCTGCCTGGTCCGGCCGACCTCGGACACCTGCCCTGCGTACATGACCATCAGCCGGTCGGAGAAGTGGCTCACCAGCGACATGTCGTGGGTGACGAAGATAACCGCGAAGCCCAAGGTGCGCTGCAGTTCCTTGATCTGGGCCATGAGCGAGCGCTGCGCGACCACGTCAAGGGCGGACGTGGGCTCGTCCATGATGATCAACTCGGGGGTGAACAGCATCGCCATCGCGATCATCGCGCGCTGCCGCATGCCGCCGGAAAGCTGATGCGGGTAGCTCTTCAGGTGGACCGGATCGATCCCCACCATCCGCAGCACCTCTGCGGACCGCTTGCCGATCTCCTCCTTGCTGGTCACGCCGTGTGCTCGCATCGCGTCCCGGAACTGCGCCCTGACCGACAGCACCGGGTTGAGCGCGTTCATGGCGCTCTGCATGACCACCGACATGTCCTTCCACCGGACGGCGGACAGGTCGGTCTCGGTGAGCCCCACCAGGTTCCGGCCGCGGAAGGTCACGCTGCCGCCGGTGATGGCGGCCGGCGGATACAGAAGCTGGGCGATGGCGAACAGGAGGGTGGACTTCCCGCAGCCCGACTCCCCCACGATGGCCAGGAACTCGCCTGCGGCCAGGTCGAGGCTGACGTGGTCGACCGCGTTGATCACCGCCCGTTCCAGGACGTACTCCACCGACAGATCGCGGACCTTCAGCAGCGGCCCGCTTCGGGACCCGGCGCTGGCCAGCCCGCGGGGGTCGTCAGCTAGCTTGTTCATCGCTGGCCAGCCCCCCTACCGTGGGGATAGCGAGGGCCGCCTTCTTCCGGGCCGTATTCTTCGCCCGCAATGGCCGCAGCGCCGGATTGCTGATCTCGTCGAAGGCGTAGTTGAGCAGTGCGAACGCGGCACCCAGCAGCGCGATGCACAGGCCAGGGACTATCTCCCACAGGTACAGGCCGCTTTGCAGCGCCCCCTGGGAGTCCGCCCAGTACAGCGTTGTGCCCCAGCTCACCATGTTCGGGTCGCCGAGCCCCAGGAACTGCAGCCCCGAGCCGGCGAGCACCGCGTACAGCGCGTTGCCGAGGAAGCAGGCGAGCAGCAGCGACGTCATCGTCGGGATCATCTCGACCATGATGATGTAGAAGGAGCGTTCCCCCCGGACCCTGGCCGCCAGCAGGAAGTCCCGGTTGCGCAGCGACTGCGCCTGGGACCTGAGCTGCCGCGCGGTGTAGGACCACCCGGTGACGGTCAGCACCAAGATCAACACCAGGTTGCCCGACTGCCCGAGGTACTTGACGATGACGATCAGCAGCGGGAACAGCGGTATCACCAGCAGCACGTCGGTGACCACGTTCAGCGCGCCGTCCCAGAACCCGCCAAGGTAGGCCGCCGCGACGCCGACCACCATCGCGATGAGCGTGGTGAGCAGCCCGGTGACCACGGCGAGCACCAGCACCGCGCGGGTGCCCAGGACCACCTGGGAGAACACGTCGTGGCCCTCGAGGTCGGTGCCCAGCCAGTGGGCCGCCGACGGCGAGGACTGGACCAGCGCGGGCGTCGAGTAGCAGCTCGCGCACTTGGCCCCGAAGAAGATCCTGGTCGGGTCGTAGTGCGGGATCAGACCGGGAAACAGGGCCACCAGGGTGAACAGCACCAGCAGGATCGCGCCCGCGGTGGCCTTCCGGTTCCTGCGGACCGCCGTGATCAGGCGGCCCCGCGCGGCACGGCCCCGCGCGCCGCCGGCCGACGGCAGCGCGGACGGTTCGGGCAGGCCGGTCGGCTGCCCGCTGGAGACGGAGATGGGCATCGCCATGGCTAGGCCGCCGTCCTGGTGCGGGGGTCAAGGATGGCCGTGGCTATGTCGGAAAGCACGATGCACAGCAGCACCGCCACGGTGATCAGCAGGAAGAGCCCCTGCATCAGCGGATAGTCGCTGCCGTTCACGGCGTTGAACAGCATGAAGCCCACCCCGGGGTAGTTGAACACATACTCCACCAGGATGGCGCCGCTGACCACGAAGCCCAGCGACATGGCGAACCCGGTCAGGTTCGGCAGGATCGCGTTTCTGGCCGCGTAGCTCATCATGATGCGATGCGGCGGCAGGCCCTTGGCCCGGGCCATCCGCACGTAGTCCTCGGTCAGCGTGCCGACCATGGTGTTGCGCATCGTCAGCACCCAGCCGCCGATGCTGGTGATAAGCAGGGCGAGGGCCGGCAGGATCGCGTGCTGGAGCACGTCCCCGATGAAGGAGAGGCTGAATGTGGGCGTGGCGCCGAGCGTGTATCCGCCCTCGCTGGGGAGCCAGCCGAGGACCGAGCTGAAGACCAGGATGAGCATCAGCCCGACCCAGAAGTAGGGGATCGCGGTGGTGAACACCAGCAGCGGGGGCAGGGTGCTGTCGAGGCGGCTGCCCCGGCGCCACGCCGCGATCGCGCCGACCGCGGTCCCCAGGACGAACGCCAGGATCGTGGCGGTGCCCACCAGCCCCAGCGTCCACCAGATGCCGGTCGCGATATAGCTGGTCACCGGCGTCGGGTAATGCACGAAGGAAACACCGAGGTTGCCGGTCAGGGTGTGTCCCAGGTAGGTGAAGTACTCGCTCACCAGGCCCTGGTGGGTGTTGATCCCGAACTGCGCCGCGATCGCGTTCATCTCCGCCGGGGTGAGCGGAACGTGCAGGCTGGCGATCGCTGATTCCACCGGGTTCCCCGGCATGATCCGGGGGAGGAGAAAGTTGAGCGAGAGAGCCGCCCACAAGGTGAGCGCGAAGAACCCTATCCGCCGCAGCGCGAACCTCATGGCCTCCTCCCGCCGTTCATCCCCGTTCTCCAGGCTGTGGCATCTCGGCCCTCCGTAGCTGATTCCCGCCCTTCGGATGTCATTCCCGTTTTCGGCGCAGCCGTGACGTTCCGGCGGCGGCGGCGGGGCGCCTGTCCCCGCCGCCACCACCGGGTAGCGCTAGCCCTTCGGGGCGAGGTGGAGCAGCACCTGGCCCCAGTCGGGGAAGATGTACTGGGCCGGCTGGGCGTACCAATGCGGTGGCGTGGGCCAGCCGGTGATGTGGGCGGTGTCCCACTGATACCAGTCCACCTGGCCGGTGACCGGGATGATCGGCACGTCCTTGAGCATGACGAGCTGAAGCTGGTCGAGGATGCTGGCCTGCTTGGCCGTGTCGCTGGGTGCCGTTGCCTGGTATTCGTTGATCAGGGCGTCGGTCGCCTTGTTCGAGTAGCGCTCGTAGTTGGTGGATGCCGTCTGCCCGATCGGCGCCGAGTTGCCGGAGAACAGCCACTGCCGGAACTCGTAGAACGGCCCCGGCCCGCCGGTCTGGGCGTAGTAGCCGAGCTGGAACTTGCCGGTGAAGAGGGCGTCCTCGTACGACGTCTGCGACAGGTCGTCGAGCTTGACCTGGATGCCCACCGCCGAAAGCTCGGGGATCACGACATCTTGGAGCGTCGCAACCCAGTCGCTGTAACCGCCGTTGTTGACCAGAGAGAAGGACAGCTTCTGGCCCGCGCTGTTCTGCCGGACGCCGCCCGCCACATTGGTGTAGCCGGCCTGCTTCAGCAGCGCCACGGCCTTGGCGGGGTTGTAGGCGTATGCGTTGCCGTACTGGGCGGCCTGGGCCGTGTCGTAGAGCGAGCCGTACGGGCCCTTGTCTGCCGCGGTGACAATGTCGGTCTGGTTCGCCGGGGGTTCCTCACCACCCTCGCCGATCTGTGCCGCCTTCGGCCGGTTGATCGCGTACGCCATGGCCTGGCGGACCAGTGGGTTGCTGAGCGGAGAGCTCTTGCCCAGGCCAAGGTTGATGACGATCGAGACGCTGGCCGTGGGCGGGCTGTAGGTGTGGAAGTCTTTCGGGTCCTTGGCGAGGTAGGCGGTCTGGATGTTGGGGACGAACTGCGAGCCCCACGCGTCGGCGCCGCTGGCCAGGGCGGCGTTGCACGGCGGGTTGCTCAGGTAGGCCGGGAAGTTCACCGTCTTTATCTTCGGCAGGCCGGCCTGGTAGTAGTGCGGGTTGGCCTTGTACACGATGTTCGATGGGGTGCAGGAGTTCATCGTGTAGGCGCCGGACCCGATAGGGGCCTTGTTGTTGAACGTCACCGGGTTTGCGATCTTCGACCAGATGTGCTGCGGCACGATCGCGACCTGGTCGGCGATGTTGTAGAAGTACAGTGGCGACGGCTTGTCCAAGGTCATCACGACCTGGTTGCCCGTGGCCACGACCTTGGTGACCGGCCCGCCCACGTTGCTCCACAGGGACTCAAGGTCCATGGCTTTGTGGGCTTTCAGCATGTTGAACGTGAACGCCACGTCGGCGGCCGTGAGCGGCGTGCCGTCACTCCACTTGACGCCCGGGCGGATCGTGAAGGTGAGCTGGGTATAGCTGGAGTTCCAGCTATCGGACGTGGCCAGCCATGGCTTGATGGCCGACGGCGCCAGCGGCGCCGGGGCCAGGTTGTTGACGAACATCAGCGGCTCGTACACCGGGCCGAACCCGAACCACTCGTCGTTGCTGTTGAACGGGTTGAAGTCGCACGACCAGGTGCCCCCCGACTCATCAGCGATGGTCAGCGTGGTGCCGTTGCCGCCCTTACTGGCTGCGGTACCGCCACCGCTACTGCTGCTGCACGCGGCCGCCAGCAGTCCCGCGACCGCCAGCGCCGCCGTCAGTGTCACGTATCTAGGTGTCTGTCGTCTCATAGTGGTAGCCCTTCACTGAGCGAAACAGCAGGGAGTCTGACTCCGCCGCCGTGGACGCCGCCCTCCCGGGCCGCGTCCACGGCGAGCCCGACCGCGCCGATCAACGGAGCATCGGACGGGAATCGGGCAACGACGAGTTCCGGCGGGAACGGCACTCCCGCCGTGAGTGCATCCTGCAGGCCCGGCCGCAGGCGGTCCCAGGACCGGACCATCCCGCCACCGACCGCGATCCGCACGGGGTTGATGGCAATCGCGAGGTTGACAACGTGGAAGGCGAGTTCGGTGACGAAGTCGTTCAGCAGGCGGTCCAGCCCGGGGGCGTCCCGGCCCGCCTCGAAGACCTCGGCCGCCCCCATCGTCTCGCCCCGGGCGGTGTGCCCGGCCGCGCGCCGGGCCAGCGCCTGCCCGCTGATCATGTCTTCCAGCATCGTCCGTGCCGCCAGCGGGATGCCGACGTCCGACGGGACACGCAGGTTGTAGCCGATCTCGCCGGCCGCCCCGTCGCTGCCGTTCAGCACCTTGCCGCCCGCCACGATCGCCGCGGACAGCCCGGTCCCGAGGTTGAGGTAGATGGCCGGGTCGCAGCCGGCCAGCGCGCCCCAGCGCAGCTCCGCCTCGGCCGCCGCCTTGGCGTCGGTCACCAGGCGGACCTCCGCGCCGGGGAAGGCGGACCGCACCTCGTGGCCCAGCGGCAGGTCCCCCCACCCCTCGATGGTGGGGGCGAGCTCGACCCGGTCGTCGAACGGGATACCGAAGGTGGACACGCCGACCGCAGCCACCTCACGGCCGGGCGCGGCGGCGGCGAGCACTTCCCTGGCCGCCATGATGCCCCGCTGGAAGGTCGCCCTGGCGCCCAGTTCACCGCCGCTGGACACGGTGGTGGACGCGCGCAGCTCGCCATCCGGTTCGCACACCGCCATGGCGATCTTCGTGCCGCCGAAATCGAGGCCGAGCACGACAGGCGAGTCTGCCACGGACTACCCTTCCAGGGCAGGTGCCCTCTTGCCAGGCGGCGCCCGCCCGGCGGTGCCGCTGCCACCGGGACCGCGTCCGCCCGCAAGACGTGCCCTCTTGCCAGGGCAAGCCCTCTTGCCCAATTTTGTTAGGACAGTATCCTAACTATCAAGTGGCTACAAGGCCGCGATGCAACAGGTTGGCAACAGCTCGCCGCCGGGCCCCACCGCCGTGGCACCGGCGGCCGGGGGGCGGCCGCGCCCGCCGGCCACCCCGTGCTCGCCGACGCGCCGTGCCCCCGCCCGCCAGGGACGGCCCAGGCAGGGGGCGGCCCGGCACAGGGCGGGGCGGCCCGGCACAGGGCGGGGCGGTCCAGCACAGGGCGGGGCGGTCCAGCACAGGGCGGGGCGGTCCAGCACAGGGCGGGGCGGTCCAGCACAGGGCGGGGCGGCCCGGCACAGGGCGGGGCGGTCCAGCACAGGGCGGGGCGGCGTTTGTAGTCGTTGTGGCAACGACGACAAAAGAATGTCGTCATTGCCGCAACCATGACAAACGGCCGGCCGGCCGGGTGTGCTGACGGTGGTAGTTAGGGCAGGATTGACGCGGAGGTGGCAGTGACGGTCATGTCGGCTGGCACGCCCGGGGCCATGTCTGCCGCGCGTCCCCAGCTCATCCGGGCGCTCAACGAGCAGCTTCTGCTCGGGCACATACGCGACCACGGCCCCTGCTCCCGCGCCGACCTGGCCAGGCTGTCCGGGCTGTCCAAGCCCACGGTGTCCCTCGCACTCGCCACCGTCGAGCAGGCGGGCCTGGTCCGCGAGGCAGGCCAGCGGATCGGCAGGCCGGGCAGGTCGGCGCTGCTTTATGAGATCAGGCCGGAGGCAGGCTTCGTGCTCGGCCTGGACGTGGGGGCGCAATACATCCGCGGCGCCCTCGCCGACCTGGCCGGGGAGGTCCGTGCCCGGTCCTCGGCGCGGTCGCACGCCTCGGGCGGGCGCAGCCGGGTCGAGGAACTGGTCAGCCTGGCCCAGGGCCTGTGCGCCCAGGCCGGGCTCGCGCTGGCGGACGTGACCCAGACGGTCATCGGCAGCCCCGGCATCTACGACGCGCGCCGCAACGCCATGGCCCTGGCCGGCGGCCTGCCCGGCTGGGACCGCCCGGCGGTGCTGGCGCGCCTGCGCGAGGTGTTCGGGCGGGCCCTGGTGATCGAGAACGACGTGGACGCGGCGGCCCTGGCCGAGCGGGCCCACGGGCACGGCCGGGAGGTGGACAGCTTCGCGTTCGTGTCCGTCGGCACCGGCATCGGCATGGGCCTGGTCATCGGCGACCAGTTGTTCCGCGGCGCGCACGGGGTCGCGGGCGAGATCGCCTACATGCCGATGACCGGCGGCCACGGCACCGATCCGGCGGACGCCCGCAAGCGCGGCGCGCTGGAGGCGGCCGCCTCCGCGCCCGCCGTGGTGCGCGCCGCCCGCCGGGCCGGCATGCGCGGCCAGGTCTCGGCCCGCCGCGTGTTCACCGCCGCCGCCCGGGGCGACGAGCGCGCCGCCGCGGTGGTGGCGGAGGAGGCGGCGCTGGTGGCCAGGCTGCTCTGCGCGGTGGTCACGATCGTGGATCCGCAGCTGATCGTGCTGGGGGGTGGCGTCGGCCAGGCACCAGGGTTCGCCGAGGCGGTCACCGCGGAGTTGCGGCAGATCGCGCCGGTCATGCCGGACGTCCGGGTCAGCGCCCTGGGCACGGACGCGGTGGTGGACGGCTGCCTCGCCTCCGGCGCCGAGCTGGCCTGGGGCCAGCTCACCGGGAGCCCGCCGGGCCTGCCCGGCCCTGGGCTATCCGCCTCCGCCGGCCTGGCCGCGGCCGGGGGTGAGGAGACCGGGTGAACGGCGAGCTGATGGCGGCCGAGATGGCCGAGCAGCCGCAGGTGCTGGCGCGGGTCATCGCGCGCGCGCCGGCCGACGCCGCGGCGGTCCGCGCGGCGCTGCCCAGCCCGCTGGCTGGGATCGTGTTCCTGGCCCGCGGCTCCTCGGACAACGCGGCCGTGTTCGGCCGGTACCTGGCCGAACTGCGGGCGGGCCGGCCGGCCGGGCTGGCCGCCCCGAGCCTGCACACCCGCTACCACGCCACCGTGGACTGGCACGGGTACCTGGTGGTGGCGCTGAGCCAGTCCGGCGCCACGCCGGAGATCGTCAGCAGCTGCGGGGCGGCCCGGGACGGCGGCGCCGTGGTGCTGGGCATCACCAACGAGCCGCGCAGCCCGCTGGCGGGCGCGGTGGACCTGCTGCTGCCCACTGACGCCGGGCCCGAGCGCGCGGTCCCGGCCACCAAGACGGTGACCGCACAGCTTGCGGTGCTGGCCACCGTCACCGCCGCGCTGCGCGCCGGGCCCGGCCCGGACGGCACGCTGGCCGGCCTGCCCGGCGCGGTGGCAGCCGTGCTCGGCGATCCCGCCCCGGCGCGGCGGCTGGCCGATCGGTGGCGGGGACTGGACCGGCTGGTGGTGGCCGCCCGGGGACTGGCCTACGCCGCCGCGCTGGAGACCGCGCTCAAGGTGAAGGAGACCACCGGCATCCTGGCCGAGGGGATCTCCACGGCCGACCTGCTGCACGGGCCGATCGCGGCGGTGTACGCCGGGGCGCCGGTGCTGCTGGTGGACGGCGGCGGGCCGGCCGACACCGACCTCGACGAGCTGCGCGCACTTCTGGCCAGCCGTCAGGCGCGGTGGGCCTCGCTGCCGGTGCCGCCGGGCCTCCCGGAGCCGGTGCACGTGATCGCCGCGGTCACCCGCGGCCAGCAGCTGGCCTACGAGCTGGCCCGCGCCCGGCACGTCAACCCGGACGCCCCGGCGCACCTCAGCAAGGTGACCGCCACGACCTGAGCCACCTGCCCGCCGCCTCACCCGAGGCGCCACCGTAAGGGAAACGCTTTGGCGCCGGGCCAGGGCAGCGGCAAGACTGGCCCTATCGCCCGTTGATGCGGAGGGTCCAGTTGACGTCCGACACGCCGCGGTCCGCCGGGGGGCGGCCAGTTGCTGATGCCGCCGACGAGCAGCGCGCGGAGGGCAGGGCCGCCGGGGATCCGGCTGCCGGGAAGCCAGCAGGCGCCGGGAAGCCAACAAACCCCGGGGAACGGGCAACCGCCGGGGAACCGGCAACCGCCGAGCCTCCGCGCGGTGCCCGCCCGGCGGCGGAAACGACCATGCGGGCACGCGCCACCTGGCAAGTCATGTACGGCTACGTCCGGCCGCACCGGCTCACGCTGCTGGCGGGCGCGGTGCTCAGCCTGCTCACGGGCGCCACCGGGCTGGCGCTGCCGCTGGTCGTGCGCGCGCTGATCAACGATCTCGGCCGGCACCGTTCGGTGACGGTCGTGCTGGTGCTGATGACGGTCCTGGTGCTGGCCAACGCCGCACTGGGCGCGGTCGGCAGCTACGTGCTGCGGCGCACCGCCGAGTCGGTGGTGCTGGCCGCGCGCCGGCGGCTGGTGGACCGCCTGCTCGGGCTCACCATCGGCGCGCTGGACCGGGCCGAGCCCGGGGACCTGATGTCCCGGGTCACCTCGGACACCACGCTGCTTCGCGATGTCACCACCGACTCGCTCATAGGCCTGGTCACCGGCAGCGTCACCCTGGTCGCGACGCTGGTGCTGATGGGACTCATGGACCCGGTCCTGCTCGGCGTGACCCTCGGCGTGTTCAGCCTGGCGGCGCTGGTCATAGGGGTCGTGGTGCCCCGGATCGGCCGCGCCGCGCGCCAGGCGCAGGATTCGGTCGGCGTGATGGGCGCGGCACTGGAGCGGATGCTCGGCGCGTTCCGCACGGTCAAGGCGTCCGGTGCCGAGGGCCGGGAGGGCGCGCGGATCCACGCCGCCGCGCGGCAGGCGTGGCGGGCCGATATCCGGGCCGCCAAGTGGCAGGCGATCGCGGGCAACACCGCGGGCCTGTCCATCCAGTGCGCGTTCATCGCGGTGCTGGCGACCGGCGGCGCCCGGGTCGCCTCGGGCGCCATCACCGTCGGCACCCTGGTGGCGTTCCTGCTGTACGTGTACTACCTGATGTCGCCGATACAGCAGCTGGTCTCCGTCGCCACCGAGTACCAGGTGGGTGCCGCGGCGGTGGCCCGGATCCAGGAGGCGGAACGCCTGCCGGTCGAGCCGCCCGCCCGGCCGGCCCCCGCGGCCCCCTCCGGCGTGGCTTCCCCGGCGCAGGGCCCCTCCGCCATGGCCGGGGACCCTGCCCGCGCCACCACCGGCGCTCCCCGCGCCACCACCGGCGCTCCCCGCGCCACCACCGGCCCCGACCTCGCCGTCGCCGGCCTCGTCCGCCAGCCCACCGGCCCCGCGACCGCCGGCCGCCAAGCGGCCAGCGGCCCCGCCCCCGCCGCGGTCACGTTCGACCGGGTCAGGTTCCGCTACCGCGCCGAGCTGCCCGAGGTCCACCACGGCGTCAGCTTCACCATCCCGCCCCGGGGGATGACGGCCTTCGTCGGCCCATCGGGCGCGGGCAAGACCACCGTGTTCTCGCTGATCGAGCGCTTCTACGAGCCGGACTCCGGGCGGATCCTGGTGGATGGCAGGGACCTGCGGGAGTGGCCGATCGCCGAACTGCGGGCCGCGATCGGTTACGTGGAGCAGGACGCTCCCGTGCTTTCCGGCACGCTCGCCGAGAACCTGCGGCTCGGCGCGCCGGACGCCACGGACGCGCAGGTCGTCGATGTGTTGCGGATCACCAGGCTCAACGGCCTGGTGGACCGGCTGCCCGAGGGCCTGGCCACGGCGGTCGGCCACCGCGGCACCCGGCTATCCGGCGGCGAGCGCCAGCGGGTCGCCATCGCCCGGGCGCTGCTGCGCCGCCCCCGGCTCCTGCTGCTGGACGAGGCCACCTCGCAGCTCGACGCGCTCAACGAGGCGGCGCTGCGCGAAACCGTTGCCGAGACCGCGCTGCTGACCACGGTGCTGGTGGTCGCGCACCGGCTGTCCACGGTGACCATGGCGGACCGCATCATCGTCATGGACGCGGGCGAGGTGAAGGCGGCGGGCACGCACGCCGAACTGGTGGCCGGTGACCCGCTCTACGCCGAGCTGGCCGCCACCCAGTTTCTCGCCAGCGCGGACTCGCCGGTGGCATAACCCCGGCCGCCCCGGGACGGCCGGGGACGGCCGGGGACGGCCGGGGACGGCCGGGGCAGCCCCGTCAGGTGCACCCGGCCTGCCCACGCGATGAGCCGCTTGAGCGCGTTTCCGCGGCACCGGAGGTGAGGGATCACCGATTGCGGTGGCGGCCGCCGGAATCGCGAGGTTCGTCCCAATGTTCTCCAAGTCGGTACAGAAGTTGCCGGTGAGCTTCCGGGTGCGGGCGGAGGCATCACCAGCCGGGACAGCGATCGCCGGACCGTGGCATGCTGGGCGCGCCCTGCGCTGCCCGCCGGGCGCGGGCGCAGCCTGCCAGCGCCGCGCGGGCCAGGACGAGGGTGGCGGCAGCCGCGGAGGCCCGGCGAGCCGGCGCCCGCAGGCAGGTCGTGGTGTGATCTGGAGGTGTCGGTGTGGGGTGGGACCGGCTGAGGCTCTCGCGGTCTGTGCTCGCCTTGCTGGCCTTCATTTGCGCCCTTGTCCTGGTCGACACCGTTTTCTACACCGCGCTGACCCCGCTGCTCCCGCACTACGAGCGGACCGCCGGCCTGGCCAAGGCGGGCGCCGGGCTGCTGGTCGCCGCGTACCCCGCGGGAACGCTGGCGGGCGCGCTCCCGGGCGGGGTGCTGTCCGCCCGGCTGGGGTACCGCCAGGTGGTCCTGCTGGGGCTGACGCTCATGAGCGGGTCCACGCTGGTGTTCGGCTGGGCGACAAGCCCCGCCCTGCTGGACGGGGCCCGCTTCGTCCAGGGCCTGGGCGGCGCCTGCACCTGGGCGGCCGCCATGGCCTGGCTCGTCACGGCGTCCCCGGAAGACCGGCGCGGCGAACTGCTCGGCACGGCGATCGGGGCGGCGGTGGTCGGCGCGCTGTTCGGCCCGCTCGTCGGGATCGTGGCCAACCAGGTGGGGACCGGGCCCACGTTCGCCGGGGCCGCCGTGGCCGGAACCATCCTCATGGTGGTGACGTTCGCCGTGCCGGTGCCGCCCGCCGTGCCGCCGCAGACGCTGCGCGCGGCCTGGCCCGCGCTGCGCGACCGCCGGGTCGCCGCGGGCTTGTGGCTGACGCTGCTCCCGGGCCTGGGCTTCGGCGTGATGGACGTGCTCGCGCCGCTCCGGCTCAGTCAGTTGGGCGGCTCCGCCGCGGTGATCGGGGGGAGTTTCCTCGCCGCCGCGGCCATCGAGTCGGGCATCTCCCCGCTGGCCGGCCGGCTCACCGACCGCCGGGGCGCACTGCTGCCGGTCCGGATCGCGCTGGCCGGCACGGTGCTGGTCAGCCTGCTCACACCGGTGCTGCCGTCGGAGTGCCTGCTGGTGGCGCTGCTCGTCGTGGGCCTGCCGTTTTACGGCGCCCTGTTCGCGCCGGCCACCGCGCTGCTGTCGGCGGGAGCGGACCGCATGGGGCTGCACCAGGGCCTCGCCTTCGGTGTGGCCAACCTGGCCTGGGCGAGTGGCCAGGCCGTCGCGGCGGCGCTGAGCGGCGCGCTGGCCGAGGCGACCTCTGATCTTGTGCCATACGCGCTGCTCGCGGCCATCTTGTTCGGCACGCTGGCCGCCACCCGGGGCAGAGCGCGCAAACAGGACTGATGCCGCAGCGCGACGCGACGGTCGGGATGAGGGCGCCGAGGCCGGCCGCTGGCCTTGACTGAGGCCAATTCCCCCTGGGAATCTCCGGGTTGGGAAACGCCTTCGCAGGCAGTGCAGGGATCAGGGGGGCAGCGTGAGTTTGTGGGGGGCTGCGCCGTTGCTCGCCGCCGTTCTGCTGGGCGGCGGCGTGCATTCGAACGTCCACGCGGTGAGCCTGGCGGCCAGCCCGGTCGTCGACGTCGGCACCGCCACCTGGGAGTCGACGGTCCAGCTCAGCAACGGCGGCCGTCATTGCCCGCCCAAGTCCGACTTCATGCTGGACACCACCTCGCCCGGCGGCCTGATCCCGGCCCGGAGCGCAACCCCGCGAGCGCCGTCTCCGGCACGTCCTTCACGCTCTGACGGCGCGCGCGTACCAACGAGGCCGGCCGGCGGCGCCGTCATGAACGTGTGCGACCACAACCCCATGGCTCTGGGGGTGATCATCGCGATGTGGCCCACTCGCCGGCAGCACTCCCGTGATCATCGCCCACGCCCTTGATCTGCCAGGGTGAACGTCGTTTCGGGTTGGGCACGCCCTGATCTTGGGACACTCATCCATGATCATGGCCGCCTGGTGGCAAGCGCTGAACAAGTAGTTGCGGAACGTGTCTTCTGCAACACTTAGAGTGTGCAGCGGACTGAAGTCGGCCGTGACGGTAACCCCGAACGGGCCACGATAGACCGGCCACCTCGCAGGCCGCGGTGGCTCAATGATCCACGGTCCAGGGTTGTCGCCGCCGCTATCCCAGTGGCGGCGGCGGCGGTAGTCGGTTTGGTCGGCTTCTATGCTGGCCGGGTTGCGGGATCTCCACCAAGTCCAGCTATTTCAATGACGACACCGGGTGCGGCTAGCCGAATCGGTGCTTTCGTGAGGGTGTCAGGCACAACGCGTAACTTGCGGCCACAGCAAATGGTGTGGGTTTTCATCCAGTTCATCCACCCCAACGGAACGCCGTCAAGCAACGTCTACCCTGCCCTGGGCCCTTGCCCGGTTGGGAAGAATGGGATTTGGACATGTGCGAATGTTCAGGTTGGGACGGCTGACGACTACGGGAAGCAGTACAAGATCTGGGCCGCAATCGTGACAGACCGGCAGGCATATTGGTATGCCACATTGATAGCGTCCAAGCACGGCAACCATTCGTTTAACCCTGCCGGAGGGAACTCTCCGCCGCACGTCACCGGCACTCCCGGCGTCACCGGGCATCTCGTCACAAGATGCGCCAGTGGGCCCCGGTCGTGCCCAGTTGGCTGACACACTTTCGCGCGTGGCCTCGGCGCCCGTGGTCTCCCATCCCGAAGCGCCACCACTGGACGTTACGGGCGACGCCGGCGCCCGCACATCCCCGCAACCATGCAACCCAGAAGTTGAACAAGAGCCAATCTGGCATCAGAAGTCACAAAGTCACCACACGGCACCCGCTCCGCTATGACATCCCGCGCCGGGGGCCGCGGGCTCCAGCCCTGCGTGCCCGGACTACGGGATCAGGGCGATCTTGCCGGCCGTGTGGCCGTCCACGATAGCGCGGTGCGCCGCGCAGGCCTGGGCCAGCGGCAACGTCTGGGACACGATGACCTTCAGCTTGCCGTCCTGCGCGAGGCTGGCCAGTTCCAGCCGGGCGCGCTCGCGGATCTCGGTGCCCGGGTCCGCGCCGGGCGCGCCGCCGAGGACCTTGATCCCCGCCTGCAGCCCACGCGCGAACGCCACGATCGTGGCCACCCGGCCGGCGTCCGCGACCGTGCCGAGGGAGACATCCAAGGCCTCGTCGGTGCCGACCAGATCCAGCGCGGCGCTGACGCCGCCGGGCGCCGCCGCGGCGACCCGGTCGGCCAGGCCCGCGCCGTAGGCGACAGGGACGGCGCCAAGATCACGGAGCAGGTCATCGCGTGCGGGGCTCGCCGTGGCCACCACCCTCGCCCCGCGGATGACGGCAAGCTGGACCGCCATCAGGCCGACCCCGCCGCTGCCCCCGTGGATGAGCACGGTGTCGCCCGCGCGCACGGCCGTCGCCTCCAGCAGGTGCCACGCGGTAACCCCGGTCAGCATCAGCCCCGCGGCCTGCGGCCAGTCCAGCGTGCCCGGCTTGGGTATCACGGCCCGGGCGGGCGCTACCAGTTCGGTGGCGTAGGCGCCGGAGGCGCGGTATGCGATGACCTCGTCGCCGACCCGGACCGGTCCCGCCGGCCCGGCCGTGCCGGGCCCGACCGCGGTGACCACACCGGCGGCCTCGGCGCCGAGCCGGATCGGCAGCCGCGCCGGGTCCCTGCCGAACGCCCCGCTGTAGGACTTCACGTCCACCGGGTTGACCCCTACCGCGCGGACCTCGATGCGGGCCTCGCCGGGGCCGGGTTCGCCGGTCGGCTCCTCGACGACCGAGAGGACCTCGGGGCCGCCGAACTCGCCGGCGATCACAACACGCGCCACACCGGCCGCAACATCACCTGGACCGTCGCGCATTCCCGCCCGGGGCGCTTCCTGCCCGGAAGGCTTCCTGCCCGGAGCGCTTCCCGCCGCCCATAGCGCTTCGCGTCCGGAGCGTACCCGCCTGCCTACGAGGTGACCTGCTGGGGCAGGTCCTGGCTGGTGGTGCCGCCGAGGCCGAGCTGGCCCTGGTCGTTGTTCCCCCAGCACCACAGGGTGGGACCGGTGTGCGTGGCACAGCTGTGGTAGTAGCCGAGGGCGACGAGGCTCCAGCCGGTTGCCGTCGGGACCGTGACCCGCTTCGGCAGGTCGCTCCCGGCGGTGCTGCCGATGCCGAGCTGCCCGGAGTCATTACGGCCCCAGCACCAGAGGGCGTGCGTGCGGGTGGCGCAGGTGTGGAAGCCACCGGCGGTGGCGCTCGTCCAGCCGGTGCTGGCGGGAACCGTGACCTGGCTGGGCACGTCCTGGCTGGTGCTGTTGCCGATGCCGAGCTCGCCGTCGAGGTTGTTCCCCCAGCACCACAGGGTGGTGTCGCTGCGGGCGGCGCAGTTGTGGTTGAAGCCGGTGGTGATGTTGGACCAGCCGGCGCTGGCCGGGGCCGTGACCTGCTGGGGCAGATCCTGGTTGGTCGTGTTGCCGATGCCGAGTTCGCCCTCGCCGTTGTAGCCCCAGCACCACAGCCTGCCGTCGCTACGGGTGGCGCAGGTGTAACCGGAACCGGCGCTCACCGCGGTCCAGCCGGTACCTGCCGGGCTGGTCACCTGCTGAGGCAGGTCCTCGGTGGTGGTGTTGCCGAGGCCAAGCTGGCCGGAACCGTTGTAGCCCCAGCACCACAGGGTGGTGTCGCTGCGGATGGCGCAGGTCTGGTTGGCCCCGGCGGTCACGGCGGCCCAGCCGGCGCTTGCCGGGGAGGTGACCTGATGCGGCCGGGCCGCGTTGACAGTGGTCCCGATGCCGAGTTCGCCCTCATGGTTGTAGCCCCAGCACCACAGGCCACCGTCCTTGCGGGTGGCGCACCCATGGCCCCCGCCGTCGGTCACGCTGGCCCAGCCCGCCGTCGGCTTGCTGATCTGCTGTGGCTGGCTCTCGTTGACGCTGTGCCCGGTGCCGAGCGCGCCGTAGGCGCCGGCGCCCCAGCACCACAGGGTGTTACCTTCGCGGATGCCGCACGTCACGTTCGTGCCCGCGGCGATGTGGATCCAGTGCGGATTGACCTGAGCGGTGACCGGTGCCGCCGGGGCGACGAGCAACGCGGGGGCGAGCGCGCCCGCCGCCGCGATCGTGCGGGCCGCGCGTGGCAGCCAGGACCGGCGCCCACGGTGACAATTAGCCGATTTCTGGTCCATGCCCTGTTCCGCTCCTTTCGGAGTACATTACGGCTAATGGATGACTCCCCAATTCCGTATCGGCCCGGACTATGTATCGCCAGCCGACCTAATCTTAATCAGATTACGCCCGCCACCTGCGGCGTGAGTCGCCAAGAGCATTTCTGGTGAGCGAGCCGGAACGAAACGGCAATCCTAGATAAGGACGACGGCGATATGGCGTGGGCGCCGTGGCTGAACGTCAGGAACGCAAAAGTCACAAACGCCGCGCGGCCTTCGCCGGGGCGGAGCCCCCAGTAGCCTCCCGCGAAACTCGCGGGCCGCAGGTCAGGGTTGCCTTGTACCTGACGAGGGCAGGCGGGTACCCCAACTTTTCTTGATCGTTACCCCATCGGCGTACCCTGGCAGCATGCCTGGGCGGGTGGGCGACCATAAGCGCGAGGTTCGCATCCTGCCGCCCCCGCGCAGGGTTGTCCTTGAACCCGACGCCGACCTGCTGCTCAGATTCAGCGGCCGGCACGGTCACGCTTGCGGCGTCGGCTGTGCCCCCAAGGGGGGCCGGATCTTCATCCGTCTCTGCTCCTGCGGCCAGTTCTATGCTTACAACGGGAACAGGTGGAAGCCGATGAGCCAGTTCCATCTGTGGCTGCGCCGTAAAGACCTGGCTGCCGACATAGGCTGGCTGTTCGATGAAGGCCGCACGCGGAAGTGGCGTTTCCAGCCGTTCCCCTGGTGGCGGCGGGTGCTGCTGCGACTGCGGGGCTGGGACGCGGTGAGCGCGGAGAACTCCGCCGGGATGTGGGCTCTCGCGGGTCAACTGTTTCGCGGGCCGTAACGCGCGAGCGTACTAGCGGAGGGTGATCACGTTGGCGGTGATCAGGGCGGCGGCGTCCGAAGCCAGGTAGGCGATCACGTCCGCGACCTCGGCCGGGCCGGCAATGTGGATCATGGTGGCGCTGTCGGCGACCAGCTTGCGGACCGCGTCGGTGACCCACCCGGTGTCGGTGACGGGCGGGTGGACCATGTTCGCCGTGACCCCGTAGCCGGCCAGTTCGATGGCCGCCGACATCGTGTAGCTGGTCTGGGCCGCCTTGGCCGCGCCGTAGGAGACCTCCTCGGGGAAGCCGACGTCCGCGCCCGAGGTGAGGCCGATGATCCGGCCCCACGTCCCGCGGCGGGCGATGTGCCGCTTGGCGAACTCGGCGATCAGCAGGCCCGCGGCCATCGCGTCCACGCTGAACTGCTGCAGCCAGGTTCCCGGGTTCAGCGCCTGGACCGACCGGCCGAACCCGTCGGTGTGCGCGGGCAGGAAGCTGTCGGCCACCCACCCGGACGCGTTGTTCACCAGGATGTCCACCGGGCCCAGGTTCTCCTCGGCCACGTCGAACAGGGCGGCCGGCGCCGCCGGGTCAGACAGGTTGGCCTCCATGGCCAGCGCCCGCCCTCCCCCGGCCCGGATCCGGTCGGCCACTTGGCCGCCGTCGCGCGCCCGTTGCTCCCGGTAGGCAGGCGGCAGGCCCGGGCCGGCCGGGTCGTCCACCCGCAGGAACGTGCACAGCACGGCGCAGCCGCGCGCGGCGAGCGCCGATGCGACCGCGGCGCCGATGCCGTGGTTGGCGCCGGTAACTATCGCCGTATGGCCACCCGCTGGCTCGATGATCACGATGCCACCTCCCGCAGCGGCATGCCGGGCTGGTCCGCCGAAGCACGTCGGCCCGGGTGACCGCACCGCGCGGGCACCCGTCCGCCGCACCACACCCGGCACCGCTGACCGCACCACACCCGGCACCGGTGAGCGGCCGTCCGCCGCGGCAGCCGACCGTAGCAGGCCGGCCCGCAATTGCCCAGCCGTTAATCGCCTCCGTGCTGCGGGGTAAGGGCGGCCGAGCGCGCGTGGCAGTGTTCGGGGACGAGAGCGCCCAGGCGCTCTGGAAGTGGCTCACAAAGCGCGGCAGGGAGCCTGGCCCGCTGTTCACGAGCTGCCGGGGTGAGCGGCCGACGCCGCGGAGCTGGCCCCCGCTGGCGAAGGCCTAGCCACTGACGAAGAACGGGCTCCCGGGTTGAGTTAGCACCTGCCGCGTCCGGCCGTATCCCTTGGCTGTCGGACGCTCCCCTGATTTCACCTGGAAGCGTGGTAACTTGACGTGTGTCAAGCAAACCCCCTGGCCAGGGCAAATGAGCGACCTGCGCTTGATCACTCACGTGGACAAGGTGTTCTTCGCCGAGCGAGGCGAGACCAAGGGCGACCTGGCCGACCACTACGTCCGCGTCGCCGGGCCGTTGCTGCGCGCCATGGGCGGGCGCCCGGTGCTGCTGCAGCGCTTCCCCGAGGGCGCGTCCGGCCCGTCGTTCTTCCAGAAGCGGGTGCCGAAGAACGTCCCGGACTGGCTCCAGACGACGATCGTGTCCACGCCGAACGGCACCACCTCGCAGGCACTGGTCGCGGCCGACATCGACCACGTGCTGTGGGCGGTAAACCTGGGCTGCCTGGGCTTCCACGTATGGGCTTACCTGGCCGATGATCCGCAGCACACCGACGAACTGCGGATCGACCTCGACCCATCGCCCGGGGTGGAGTTCTCCCACATCAGGCAGGCGGCGAACGAGGTGCACGCGCTGCTCACCGAACTCGGCATCACCGGGTACCCGAAGACCACCGGAAACCGGGGCCTGCACGTCTACATCAGGCTTCAGCCGCGCTGGGATTCCTACCAGGTGCGCTCCGCGGCGGTGGCGCTGGCCAGGGAGCTCGAGCGCCGCCGCCCGGACCTGATGACCGCCGCCTGGTGGAAGGAGGAGCGCGGCTCCCGGGTGTTCATCGACTTCAACCAGAACGCCCCGCACAAGACGGTGTTCGGCGCGTGGTCGGTGCGCGCCCGCCCTGGCGCGCAGGTGTCCACCCCGCTGGCCTGGGCGGAGATCGACGGCATCCACCCCGACCAGTTCACGATCGCGACGCTGCCGGCCCGGCTGGAGGCGGTCGGCGACCCCTGGCAGCCGATGAACGACGACCCGCAGGACCTCGCGCCGCTGCTCGACCTGGCCGCGCGCGACGAGGCGGCCGGGCTGCCCGACGCCCCGTGGCCGCCGGTGTACCCCAAGCAGCCCGGCGAACTGTCCCGCGTCGCGCCCAGCCGCGCCAAGAAGCCCTGACCGCCCCCTTTCACCGTGAACTCACCGTTTGTGACGGCACTGGCCGGCTGGAAAGCGAGCGGCAAGAACCGGCTCGGCTGGCTTTTAGTGCCGAACGCAGCGGACGTGGACAGCGCCGAATCCATGCGCATCGCCGCCGGGGTACTCGACGCGCTCGGCGTGCCACGCGACGTGGCATCGGCGGTGCCCAAGGACCCGGGAGGGCCGCTGGAGCAGGCGGTCTGTGACCAGTTGCGCACCGCGCTGCCGGGTTACCGCACCGGCCGCGACTGGCTGATCCGCCGGGGCCAGCTGATCACCGGCTTCGACCAGTACGCGCACCTGAAGGAGGTGCACGCGCTGGTGCGGGCCAGCCCGCAGCTGCGCATCTCGGTCGGCATGGACTACCTGATCAAACCGGACGTGACGGTGGGCCTGGCCGGGGTCCGCACCGGCTCGGGCCTGCCGCCGCTGCACGCGGCGATCTCCTGCAAGTGGACGATCCGCTCGGACCGGGTGCAGAACATCAGGCATGAGTGTCTGCAGATGATCCGGCACCGGCGGGGCCGGCAGCCGCACCTGGTGACGGTCACCGCGGAGCCCCTGCCGACCCGGCTGGCGTCCATCGCCCGCGGCACCGGGGAGGTCGACGCGGTGTACCACATCGCCTACGACGCGATGGACGCCAGCGTCACCGAGCACGCGAACGCCGAACAGCGGGACGCCTGGCGGGAGGTTACCAGGCAGCGCCGGGTGCTCAGCTATGCGGTGCTCGCGGAAACCCTCGCCTCGCAGTGAGGGCACCGCCGTGCCCCCCGGCGTGCTTCGTCCCGGGCATGTTCCGCGCCGGCGTGTTCCGCCGCCCGCTGTCCGTGGGGACCGGCAGAATCGGCCAGAAGACGGGCGCGGGAGGGAACGTGGGGCAGGTTGACTTTCCTGGAGGACTCGTGGGGCACGCTGGCTTTCCGGCGCTTACTTCGCTGGAGATCTGCGCGGGGGCAGGCGGCCAGGCGCTGGGGCTGGAACAGGCCGGGTTCGCCCATGAGGCCGTCGTCGAACTGGATGCGGACGCGTGCGCGACGCTGCGCTGCAACAGGCAGTGGAAGGTCATCGAGGGCGACGTGGCCAACGTGGACGGGCGCGCCTTCGCCGGGGTAGACCTGCTCGCGGGCGGGGTGCCCTGCCCGCCGTTCTCCATCGCCGGCAAGCGGCTTGGCTCCGACGACGAGCGGGACCTGTTCCCCCAGGCGCTGCGGCTGATCGAGGAGACCGGCCCGCGCGCGGTGCTGCTGGAGAACGTGCGGGGCCTGGGCACCTCCCGGTTCGAGGGGTACCGGGCGCAGGTGCTCGGCCGGCTGCGTGACCTGGGCTTCCAGACCTGGTGGAGCCTGGTGCACGCGAGCGACCACAGGGTTCCCCAGTTGCGGCCGCGGTTCGTTCTGGTGGCGATGCGCCCGCCGTGGGCGTCGTGGTTCCGCTGGCCGCAGCCGCACCCGGTGCGGCCGCCCACCGTCGGCGAGGCCCTCGGCGACCTGATGGCCTCCCGCGGCTGGCCGGGCGCGGCCGCGTGGGCGCGGCGGGCCACCGGGATCGCGCCAACCATCGTGGGCGGCAGCAAGAAGCACGGCGGCCCCGACCTGGGCCCGACCCGGGCCCGCGCGGCCTGGGCGCAGATGGGCGTGAACGGGCTCGGCATCGCCGACGAGATCCCCGGGCCGGAGTTCCCGGCGGACCGGCCGCCCAAGCTGACTGTCGCCATGGTGGCCCGGCTGCAGGGCTTCCCGGACGACTGGACGATCACCGGGCGGAAGACCGCCGCGTACCGGCAGGTGGGCAACGCGTTCCCGCCGCCGGTCGCGCGGGCCCTGGGCACCGCGATCGCCACCGCCCTCCGGGCAGGATGAATGTGAGCCTGGTGTCCCTGGCGACGCCTGCCCGTCCCGCCGGTTCCAGCGCCCGAGCGCGCCGGCACTCCCCGGCCGGGCAGGGTCAGGACATCCGGGCTATCTCGCGCATCTTGTTCGTCGCGTCCAGCGCGGCCACCTTGTACGACTCGGCCAGGGTCGGGTAGTTGAACACGGCATCGACCAGGTAGTCCACGGTGCCGCCACAGCCCATCACGGCCTGACCGATGTGCACAAGCTCGGTCGCGCCTGTGCCGAACACGTGCACGCCGAGCAGCGTGCGGTCCTCCAGCGAGACGAGCAGCTTCAGCACCCCGTAGGAGTCGCCGATGATCTGCCCGCGGGCCAGTTCCCGGTACCGGGACACGCCCACCTCGAACGGCACGTTCTCCTTGGTGAGCTGTTCCTCGGTGCGCCCGATGAAGCTGATCTCCGGGATGCTGTAGATGCCGATCGGCTGGTGTTTCCCGATCGCGTGGATCGGCTCGTCACACGCGTGGTGCGCGGCGAGCCTGCCCTGCTCCATGGAGGTGGCTGCGAGCGCGGGGAAGCCGATGATGTCGCCGACCGCGTAGATGTGCGGCACCTCGGTGCGGAAGAACTCGTCCACCACGATCCGGCCGCGCTTGTCGGCGGACAGGCCGGCCGCGTCCAGACGCAGTTCGTCGCTCGCGCCCTGGCGGCCGGCCGAGTACATGACGGTGTCGGCGAGGATCTTCTTACCGCTGTGCAGGATGGCGATCGCGCCTTCCGGCCTGGCCTCCACCGAGGCCACGGTCTCGCCGAACCGGAAGGTGACCGCCAGGTCGCGCAGGTGGTACTTGAGCGCCTCCACGACCTCGATGTCGCAGAACTCCAGCATCCGGTCCCGCTGCTCCACCACGGTGACCTTGGTGCCGAGGGCCGCGAACATGGACGCGTACTCGATGCCGATCACCCCCGCGCCCGCGACGACCATCGAGCGCGGCACCCGCTCCAGGTGGACGATGCCGTCGGAGTCGATCACCGTGCGCTCGTCGAAGTCGACACTGGCCGGCCGGGCCGGGCGGGTGCCGGTGGCGATCACGATCTTCTCGGCCGTGGCCCTGCGCATCCGGCCGTCGCCGTCGTCGACCTCGATCGTGTTCGGGTCGGTGAAGTGCCCGGTGCCGGTGAGGATCGTCACCCGGTTCCTGGAGAGCTGGCTGCGCACGACGTCGATTTCGCGGCCCACCACGTGCTGGGTGCGGGCGGCCAGGTCCGCGATCGTGATCTCGTCCTTGACCCGGTAGCTCTGCCCGTACATCTCCCGCTGGTCCAGCCCGGTGAGGTACAGGACCGCCTCGCGCAGGGTCTTGGACGGGATCGTGCCGGTATTCAGGCAGACCCCGCCGATCATGTCCCGGCGCTCGATGATCCCCACCCGCCGGCCAAGCTTGGCCGCCGCGATCGCGGCCTTCTGCCCACCCGGCCCCGAGCCGATCACCAGAACATCGAAGTCGTACATATGCCCAGTGTGACGACGACGGGGCGCCTTATGGAAGCCTTGACCGGCGGCACCGTTAGGATCGAAGACGCCGGATGAAGCTCCGGCGGGCGCTCCGCCCGAACCGCCGCCGTGGCTGATGGCTTCTACCAGGAACACCTTCCTGGCAGGACGCCGGCGGCCAGCCCCTGCTCCTGCCAGGACCAGACCTGGCAGGAGCGGCGATGAACGTGTACTACGTGACCGCGATCTGGGCCGGCATGGCCCTGCTCGCCTCGGTGGTCAGCATCAAGATCGCGGTGCCGGCGGCGCTTGTGGAGATCGTGGCCGGCGCGCTGGCCGGCAACATCCCCGGCATCGGCCAGCACGTCACCCAGACCGACATCGTCACGTTCCTGGCCAGCGCGGGCTCCCTGGTGCTCACGTTTCTAGCCGGGGCGGAGATCGACCCGGTGTCGCTGCGCGGGCACTGGAAGGCCAGCCTGTCCATTGGCGCGGTCTCGTTCGCGCTCCCGTTCCTGGGCGCGTTCGGGTTCTGCGGCCTGGTGCTGGGCTGGCGGTTGCACGCGGCCGAGATCGGCGGCGTGGCGCTGAGCACCACGTCGGTGGCGGTGGTCTACGCGGTCATGGTGGAGACCGGGCTCAACCGGCACGACCTCGGGAAGCTCATCCTGGCCGCCTGCTTCGTCACCGACCTGGGCACGGTGCTGGCCCTCGGCGGCCTGTTCGCCAGCTACGGCTGGCTCCTGATTCTCTTCGTCGCGGTCAGCGCGCTCACGGTGGCGCTGCTGCCCCGGCTGCTCCGGCTGGCGATCGGGTTCCTTGGCCACCGGGTCTCCGAGCCGGAGATCAAGCTGCTGCTCGTGGTGCTGTTCGGCCTGGGCGGCCTGGCCACCCAGGCCGGCAGCGAGGCGGTGCTGCCCGCCTACGTCGCCGGGCTGGTGGTGGCCGGGGTGTTCCTGCACGACCGGGTGCTCATGGACCGGTTGCGCTCGATCGCCTTCGCCCTGCTGACCCCGTTCTTCTTCCTCCGGGCCGGGACGCTTATTTCCGCGCCGGCCCTGGTCACCGGGGCCGGCGTGATTGCGTTGCTACTGCTGGTCAAGCTGGCTGCCAAGCTGATCGGGGTATGGCCGGTCGCCGCCGCGTTCAAGCTGCCACGCCGGGAGCGCACCTACACCACGCTGCTGATGGCCACCGGGCTGACGTTCGGCTCGATCGCCGCGCTGTTCGGGCTCACCCACCACCTGATCGACCAGGCCCAGTACACCGAACTGGTGACCGTGGTGATCCTCTCGGCGTTCGTGCCGACGCTCATCGCGCAGCAACTGTTCCGCCCGACGGTCGTGGACAGCGACGAGGAGGAGGCCCTCGGCGAGGAAGACATCTCCATCATCCGGCGCTAGCCGGGTGCTTCGTGGCCCCCGGCAGCCGTTCCCTCGCCAGGGCCATGTGGTCGCAGAGCAGGGATTCCAGCGCGGCCGGGGAATCGCCGGACAGTTTGTCGCCGCCCCGCGACGCCCACCACATCCCGCACTCGAACCAGATCCGGTACCACTCGCCCCACCGGTCGGTCAGCCGGACCAGTTCGCTGCCACGCTTGCGTTCCTCGTGCTCCTCCTCCGGCGTTCGCGGACGGCATGCACGCCGCGGGCCACACGGTGGCCAACGACGTCGTGCTCAACCAGGTCCTCGTGGATTTCGGTGACCCGGAACGGGCCAGCGCCATCATCGCCGCCGTGCAGGCCGAGGGCACCTGCTGGTGCGGGCCGACCGTATGGCGGGGCCGCGCCGCGATGCGGGTCAGCGTCAGCGCCTGGAACACCACCGAGCAGGACATCGACCGGAGCGTCGCCGCGGTGACGGCCTGCGCGGCCCGCTAGCCGGTTGAGTCAGTCGCCGTTGAGCTTGCCCTTGATGATCCCGGCGCTGTCGGCCGGGGGAGCGGCCTCCATGCACACGCGCTCCATGACCCTCAGGTAGCTGTCCACCGCTTCCGGCTTGTCGAGGTAGAGCGCGCTGGTCAGCTGTTCCAGGTAGACGACGTCGGGCAGGTCCGGCTCGGCGAACCGCAGGATGCTGAACGGGCCGCCGGCGGCGGAGTGGCCGCCGGTCTGGAACGGGATGATCTGGATGGTGATGTTCGGGCGCTCCGCCATCTGCGCCAGGTGCGTGAGCTGGCCCCGCATGACGTCCGGGCTGCCGGCGGGCCGGCGCAGCACGGCCTCGTCGATCACCGCCCAGACGTTGGGCGGGTCGTCCCGGTCGAGCACGGACTGGCGCGCCATCCGCAGCCGGACCCGCCGCTCGATCTCCCGCGCCGTGGCGCCGTCATGGCCGAGCAGGATCACCGCGCGGGCGTAGTCCTCGGTCTGCAGCAGGCCGGGGAAAAACTGGACCTCATAGGCCCGGATCTGGATGGCGACCTCTTCCAGCCCGACGTACGCCTCGAACCAGTGCGGCAGCACATCGGAGTAGTCATGCCACCAGCCCGGCACGTTGGCGCGCCGCGCGAGCGCGCGCAAGGTCTCGCGCTCCTCCTCGTCCGTCACGCCGTAGAGCGTGAGCAGATCCGCGATATCGCGGTCCTTGAATCCGACCCGGCCCGTCTCCATGCGGCTGATCTTCGAATGGGATGCACGGATCCTTTTACCGGCATCTTCGAGTGTGATTCGCTGGCGCTCCCGCAGACGCCGAAGCTGCGCGCCGAGCAGAATGCGCAAAACTGTAGGCCCCCCCGCGGCCGGGATGACGATACCCCCGGCCTGGCCGCCGACCGGTTCGGCAGCTTTGATCATGTGCCCTCCCGCCAACGTCCGACCAGGGCAGTCTCCCACGCGCTGTCGGCCAGCGCCATAACCGGATACAGGGAAGATCTCACCGCCGGGCGCCTGCAAACCATTGCAGCTCACCCACGGTGACGCCGCGGGCCGGACGGTCGACGCGCGCTGGCTCCGGGCCGGCTAACGCTAACTCACCGGCGCCCTCGCGGACGCCCCGCAGGAACCTTTCCCACGAGGCCCGGGTGAATATCAGCGCCGGCCCGTCGGGCCGGTGGGAGTCACGCACGGCCACCTGCTCGCCGGTGAGCACGGCCATTTCAACACAGTTACCACTGGGATTACTGTGACGGCTCTTCCGCCATTTCGCGGCCCTCAAGCGGGGGGGCAGCGCGGGGCTTGGCACCAGATCCACCGTTCATCTCTTTCCCGCGGCAGGACGCCAACCCAGCAGGGTCTCTTTCCGCCGCCTGCGGCTTGAAACTTGCGATTCCCGAGAGCCGTTGAGCGGGTCGGCTCGCGCCCTTCACTCGGTGCTGTGCAAGTGCACTTGCATCTGCACACCCGAAGTGGCATCGTAGCTGATGCGCTGACCGGTGGCAGGCGCGCGCAAACACAGGCTCGGTGGTCCATCCATGTACCAGGGACGTCAGGCGGCTCGTGCTCAGGCCGCAGGCGATCACCACGGTTCCGGTCAGCCCACCCCCACGGCGCTGCCCGGAGCGGGGCGGCGGCGGCGCATCGGGCTGGCACCCGTGCCGGAATCCGCCCGGGCCGCCCGGGAGTTCACGGTCGCCACGCTGCGCAAATGGCAGCTGGACGCGCTGATCGACGACGCCGTCATCATCGTGTCGGAACTGGCCACCAACGCCATACGGCATGGCGCCCCCGCCGCCACGGGGGATGCCGGGGGCCGGCCCGGAGGAGGGCGCGTCGAGCTGAGCCTGTGCCTGCAGGCAAGCCGGCTGATCTGCGTGGTCATCGACCAGGCGGGCACCCCGCCGGCCCTCGCGGTCGGCGGCCCCGAGGCCGAGTCGGGCCATGGCCTGCAGATCGTGAGCGCGCTCGCCGTCGCCTGGGGATGGACCATCCTGGGCACGGGGGAAAAGGCCGTCTGGGCGACCCTGGAGCTTCGCGGGCCAGTCGACGCCTCCGCCGGCGCCGCCCCGGCCGACGCCGCAGCCCCGGGCCGTCGGGCCGGCCCGGCGCCCGTGCGCGGCATGCGAACTGCGGGGCGAGCCGGCGATCGGGGCCGTCGAGGTCCATCTCCGGCAGCCCCGTTATGCCGTCCCGCCCGTTCGCCACGCATCGCGGCGCCGCGGGTTAGCCTCGGTATTGCGGCGCAGCCGGTCAGCCACGGCATCGCGGCCCAGCCGGTGCGCCACACATCGCGGCGCAGCCGGTCAGCCACGGCATCGCGGCCCAGCCGGTGCGCCACGCATCGCGGCCCAACGGGTTAGCCTCGGTATTGCGGCGCAGCCGGTCAGCCACGGCATCGCGGCGCAGCCGGTCAGCCACGGCATCGCGGCGCAGCCGGTCAGCCACGGCATCGCGGCGCAGCCGGTCAGCCACGGCATCGCGGCGCAGCCGGTCAGCCACGGCATCGCGGCGCAGCCGGTCAGCCACGGCATCGCGGCGCAGCCGGTCAGCCACGGCATCGCGGCGCAGCCGGTCAGCCACGGCATCGCGGCGCAGCCGGTCAGCCACGGCATCGCGGCGCAGCCGGTGCGCCACACGTGGGGGCGCAGGTGCAGCCTGGCGTTGTCCGGCGCCGGCGCTGACCCGCCGCAGCCCGGCCGGTGGCGAACCGGCGAGGATCCGATCAATGGACGGCATCGGCAGGGCCGTCTTTCGCTCGCCAGGAGGCCCGCCTTATGCGGAGCGCACACTCTGGCTGCAATCGTGGTGCAATCTGCCCATTCCCGGCGTGGACCTGCCGCTGCGAGCCTTGCGTTACACCTGCGATACCCCGGCAGCACCTGCTGCGCACGTCGCCACTGTTGGGAGAGCAATGAACCCCGACACCGCCTTGGGAGCCACGGCCGTTGACCAGACCCCGGAATGGTGGCCGTACGCCCCTGAGTTCCCGCATTGGCACGTCTGGCGCGGGGTCGCCGGACTGCTCTACGCGCGCCGTCCCAGAACGAGCCCGCCCAAGGTGGTCCGCGGCAAGGACCTGACAACCCTTCGGGAGCGGATCATCAGCGCGGAGATGGCCCGCTGATCTTCCGGCCGCGCGCCAGGGTGGGGGTACCGTTTCCTGCTGGCCTGCCCAGAAATGGCGCGCAGATGTGATCTGAAGATGGTGGCGCCTCCGAACCAGCTTCGGGGATCATGGGATGGCCCCAAAACGTTTGTAACGCCGCGAACGAATATTTGATCATGAAAAGACTGCTCGACCCCGACGCGCTCCGGGCGCTGGCCCGCGGCTGCGCGGTCCTCGGTGCTGGCGGCGGCGGCGACACCCACATGGCGCTGCTCCAGGCGCTGCAGGCGACCGAGGACCACGGCCCGGTCTCCCTGGTCGACCTGGACGAACTGCCCGACGACTCGCTGATCATGCCGTGCGGCGGCATTGGCGCCCCGACGGTGAGCATCGAGAAACTCGAAAACGGCAACGAGGGCGAGCGGCTCAGGGAAGAGCTTGAATACCTCACCGGGCGCAAGGTGGCCGCGCTGATGGCCGGTGAGATCGGCGGCGGGAACGGCGTGCTGCCGGTCGCCTGGGCCGCGGTCATGCATATGCCCGTGGTCGACGCCGACGGCATGGGGCGCGCCTTTCCCGAGGTGCCGCAGGTCACCATGCAGCTGGCAGGGATCTCGCCCAGCCCGGCGGTGATGACGGACGAGCGCGGCAACCTCATCGTGTTCCGCACCATTTCCGGCCAGTGGATGGAGCGCCTGGAGCGGGCGGCCGCGGTCGAGTTCGGCGGGGCCGCGTCCTCTACGGAGTTCTCGCTGACCGCGGCGCAGGCGCGCGGCGCGACGGTCCGCGACTCGGTGTCGCTGGCGATCAGGATCGGCGAGGCGATCGCGAGTGCGGCCGACGACCCGGTGGCCGCGCTCATCGCGGAGATCGGCGCGTTCCGCCTGATCAGTGGCAAGGTGCTGGACGTTGATCGGCAGACGCGCAGCGGCTTCGTGCGCGGCAGCGTGGTCGTCGAGGGCCTCGGCCCGGACGCGGGGCGGCTGATCCGGCTCGAGCTGCAGAACGAGAACCTGGTGGCGCTCGAAGGTGGCCGCGTTCTCGCCTCCGTGCCCGACCTGATCACGGTGCTCGACGGCGAGACGGCCGGGGCGATCGCCACCGAGCGGATCCGGTACGGCCAGCGGGTCACGATTATCGCGTTCGCCTGCGATCCGGTCTGGCGGAGCGAGCGCGGTATCGCCGCCACCGGGCCGCGCGCGTTCGGCTACGACTTCGACTTCCGGCCCGTGGAGGAGCTTGCCGGCGCGACGGCGTGACCGCCGCCACAGCGTCTGCCGCCGCCACAGCGTCTGCCGCCGCCACAGCGTCTGCTGCCGCCACAGCGTCTGCTGCCGCCACAGCGTCTGCTGCCGCCACAGCGTCTGCTGCCGCCACAGCGTCTGCTGCCGCCACAGCGTCTGCTGCCGCCACGGCGCCGGGCCGCCGCAAGTGCCCCCGGGCGGCCAGGTCAGTCCAGCAGCCGCGCGCGGCATGCAAGCTGCAGGGCGAGCCGCTGATCGGGGTCGTCGAGATCCATCTCCAGCATCTCCGTTATGCCGCGCAGCCGGTTGGCCACCGCGTTGCGGTGCAGGTGCAGCTTCTGCGCGGTCCTGACGATCGAGCCCTGCTCGTCGAGGTACGCCGCCAGGGTCCGGATCGCGGTGTCGGCGCGGGCCGGGCCGAGCTTCTCCAGCGGCGCGAGCTGATCGCGCACCGACGCCCGCGCGGTGTCGGAGGCGTACCACTCTATGAGCATCCGCCGGACGCCGACCGCGTCGTGCGCCGCCACGCCCGCTGGCTTGAGCGCGGCGCGCGCCGCGAGCAGTGCCCCCCGCGCCTCCGCGGCCGAGGCGCGCAGCCCCGTCGGGCCCTCGTGCGGGGCGCCCACCCCGGCGCGGAACCGCAGCGACGGCAGCCGGTCCCTGATCGCCGCCAGGGCCCGCTCCGCCGACCGCGCCACCCGCGCCCCGGCCTGCGGGCCGGGGTTGGACGTGGTGACCCGGACCAGCACGATCGCCCGGGCGATCCGGGACAGGTACCAGGTCCCGCCGGTCGCGGCCGCCGCCTGCAGGGCCGCCTGCCCGGCGGCCTCGAGCAGCTCGAACCGCTGCACCTCATCCCGCCCGGACTCCTCCAGGTCGTCCGCCTCGATCCGGACGACGACGTGCCATCCGGTGACCGGGATGGCGAGCTGGCGGGCGCGTTCGAGCAGGTCCTCGTTGATCGCGGTGTCCGACATCAGCAGCTCGGCCAGGAGCTCACTGCGCGACCTGGCCGGCACCTCGCGTGCCTGCCTTGCCAGGTCGAGGAGCCGCCCGGCGGCCAGGGCCGCGGTGTGCAGGACCAGCCTGGCGGCGATCCCGAAGTCGGCGTGCGCCTGCGGCGCGGCGAGAAACCCGATAGGGGTATCCCCCACCACGACGGCCACGCTGACCTCATCCGCATCCCGCGAGCCCGCTTCGCCGCCGGGGCGGGGCGGCCCGCCCGGCGGGTAGCCCGATTCCCGGTGGGGGGAGGCACCGCCGTTCCAGGAAGTGAGCGGCCGGAACTCGACCGGGGTCCCGAGCGCCCGGGTCACCGACGCGCACAGTGCGTCGAGGTCGCCGCCGGCTTCCCCGGCACTGAGCACCGCGTGCAGCCCCTGCTCAGCCCGGCCGAGCAGGAGTTCGGTGCCGCCGCCGATCTCCCGCATGATCGCGCGTACCAGCCCGGTCAGCTCGGTGTCCGCGGGGATCGAAATCAGCGCGATGTCGGCCCGCCCGGCGATGTCGGTCACGGTCACGGTGGGCCGCCACTTTTCGGCCGAGAAGGCCGCCACGGCGGCGACCCGGTGGATCGATGCCCAGCGCAGCGCCATGTCCAAGCGGTAGTCGGTGACCTCCGCGGAGGCGGACCTGGACAGCACGACGAGGCTGTTGGGCGGGGCATGGTCCAGATCGGCGAATCGTTCCGCGAACCGGACCATGGTGACCGGGCGATCACCGCCACTTCGGCTGACTCGGCGCAGCCCGGCAAGCAGCGAACTCGCAAGGATGTCATCGACGGTAGGCATCAGGAGCCCCACCCTATTCACGGCGTCAGGTGGCTACCTTATGCGGAGCGCACATCTGAGTCACCATCCTGGTGCAATCTGCCCATTCCTCGCATGGTCCGCCTGCTGCGAGCCTGGCGTTACATCCGCGAAGCCCCGCAGCGCCGCGGCGCCCGTCGCCAGGTTTGCCGCTGCGCGTGGCGCCAGGCATGGGAGTGCAATGAATCGTGACAGCGCCGCTGGGGCCACGCCCGTTGACGATGCTCCTGACTGGTGGCCTTACGCCCCGGAATTCCCGCACTGGCACGTCTGGCGCGGCGTCGCCGGGCTGCTCTACGCGCGCCGGCCCAGGACGAGCCCGCCCAAGGTGGTCCGCGGCGAGGACCTGACGACGCTGCGGAAGCGGATCATCGACGCCGAGCTTGTGCGCTTACCGTTTGGCGCGCCCGCGGTGGGAGGCCGCCCCCGACTGGTTTGCGCGAAAATGGCACCATATGGTGACCTCTGACAGTGGCGGCTTTTGACCAGGTTCGGGGATCATGGGGAAGGCGCCCAAACCGCTGGCGTCGTTCCAGAACGAACATTTGACCATGAAGAGACTGCTCGACATTTGACCATGAAGAGACTGCTCGACACCGACGCATTGCGTGCCCTGTCCCGGGGCTGCGCCATCCTCGGCGCAGGTGGCGGCGGCGATGCGCACGTGACACTCCTGCAGGCGCTGCAGGCCACCGAGGACTTCGGGCCGGTCCCTCTGGTCGACTTGGACGAACTGCCCGATGACGCGCTGATCATGCCGTGTGCCGGGCTCGGCGCCACCACGGTCATCCTGGAAAAGTTCGAGAACGGGGACGAGGGAGCACGGCTCCTGGACCATCTGGAGTTCACGACCGGGCGCCGGGTGGCGGCGCTGATGGCCATCGAGATCGGCGGCGGCAACGGCCTGCTGCCCATCACCTGGGCCGCGCGGATCGGGCTGCCGGTAGTGGACGCCGACGGGATCGGCCGCGCGTTTCCCGAGGTCCCGCAGGTCGCCATGCATCTGGCTGGTATCCCGGCGAGCCCGGCGGTGATGACCGACGAGCGCGGCAACCTGGCGCTTTTCCGTACGATTTCCGGCGACTGGATGGAGCGCCTGGCACGGGCGGCCGCGGTCGAGTTCGGCGGGGCGGCGTCCTCCGCGGAGTTCTCGCTCACCGCGGCGCAGGCGCGCGGGGCCACCGTGCGGAACTCGGTCTCGAAGGCAATCAGGATCGGTGCGGCGCTCGCGGGCGCGACGGGCAGCCCGGTGGCCGCCCTTATGGCGGAGATCGGCGCGTTCCGGCTGGTCACCGGCAAGGTGCTGGACGTCGAGCGCCGGACCACCAGTGGGTTCGTTCGCGGCAGCGTGGTGATCGAGGGCCTCGGGGGGGACGCGGGCCGCCTGATCCGCCTGGAGTTGCAGAACGAGAACCTGGTGGCGCTGGAACGCGGGCGCGTGCTCGCCTCCGTGCCCGACCTGATCACGGTGCTGGACAGCGAGACCGCCGACGCGATCGCCACCGAGGTGCTGAGGTACGGCCAGCGGGTGACGCTGATCGCTTTCGCCTGCGATCCGGTCTGGCGGACCGAGCGCGGGATCGACGTGGCCGGGCCGCGGGCGTTCGGTTACGACTTCGATTACCTGCCCGTGGAGGAGCTTGCCCATGCCAGCGCCTGACTACCGTCTCGGCATCGACGTCGGCGGCACCAACACCGACGCGGTCATCATGGACCCCGCCGACCGGGTCGTCGCCAAGGCCAAGGTGCCGTGCACCCCCGACATCACCGGCGGAATCACGAGGGCGATCGGCGCCGTCCTGCGCGCGCCGGGGGCGGACGCGCGGCGGATCAGCCACGTCATGCTGGGCACCACCCACGCGACGAACGCTGTGCTGGAGCGCCGGAACCTGCGGCGGGTGGCGGTGATCAGAATTGGCGGCCCCGCCACCCACAGCGTCAGGCCGATGTTCGGTTGGCCGCGCGACCTCATCGACACCATCTCGGTCGGGGCCACGATCGTGGACGGCGGTATCGAGTTCGACGGCCGGGACCTGTCCCCGCTGGACACCGACGCCATCGCCCGGTTTCTCGGCAAGGTCGGCGGCTCCGCCCAGGGCATCGTCATCACCTGCGTGTTCGCCCCGGTCTCGCCGCGGCACGAACTGCTGGCAGCCGACATCGTCAAGCGGGAACTCGGCGATGCCCACGTCTCGCTCAGCCACGAGATCGGCTCGATCGGCCTGCTGGAGCGGGAGAACGCCACGATACTCAACGGGGCGCTGGCCGGGGTCGCCCGCGACGTGGCCGAAGCGATGCGCGCCGCGCTCGCCATGCACCACCTACAGCCAACCAGGTTCTTCACGCAAAACGACGGCACCCTGATGGGCCTCGACCACGCGCTGCGGTACCCCGTGCTCACCATCGGCAGCGGGCCGGCCAACAGCGTTCGCGGGGCCGCGTTCCTCACCGGGAGCTCCGACGCGCTCGTGATCGACGTCGGCGGCACGTCCACCGACGTCGGCGTGCTGGTCAACGGTTTCCCGCGGGAGTCCTCCCAGGGAGTGGAGATCGGTGGCATCCGGACCAACTTCCGGATGCCCGACCTGGTCACGATTGCGCTGGGTGGCGGCAGCGTCATCTCCAGTAGCCCGCAGGGCGCCCGGATCGGGCCACGCAGCGTCGGTTATCTGCTTGAGCGGGAGGCCCTCGTCTTCGGCGGGGCGACGCCCACGCTGACCGACAGCGCCGTCGCCGGCGGCCGGGCCGCGCTGGGCGAGGTGATGCCGGACGGCCGGCACCGGCAGATGCTCGGCGACGCGCTGGCGCGCGCCGACGTCATGCTCGCCGAAGCGATCGACCGGGTGAAGACGTCCAAGGAGGATCGCGCGCTGGTGGCGGTCGGCGGCGGCAGCATCCTCGTCCCCGACAGCATTCCGGGGATCAGCGAGGTCATCCGGCCCGAGCACTTCGATACGGCCAACGCCGTGGGAGCCGCCATTGCTTCGGTCAGCGGCCAGGCGGACCGGATCTTCCACGTGGGGGAGGCTGGGCGGCAGGCGGTACTCGACGAGGCGTGCCACGAGGCGCGCGAGCGCGCGGTCGCGGCGGGCGCCACCCCGAACACGGTACAGATCGTCGAGCTGGAAGAGATCCCGCTGGCCTACCTCACCTCGCCATCCGTCCGGATCCGCGCCAAGGCCGTCGGCACCCTCGGCGGGCGCCCCGAGCTTCACCATCACGCCGACCTGGGCCGGCAGGAACGCCTCGCCGGTCAGCCCGACCCAACCAGCCCGCCGGCGACGGCTCCCTGACCGACCGCGCCGACGGCCCAGCTACCGAAAGGACCATGGAGGCATTGATGAAGCCCCACCGCACCGGACTGCTGCTCGCGTCCGGCTCCGCGCTGGCCCTCCTCGTCGCCGCCTGCGGCGGCTCGAGCTCGTCGGCTCCGCGGCAGGCCGCCAGCCAGGTGTTCACGTACGACACCACCGCCACGGTGATGGACGACGGCTTCGACCCGGCCACCGAGTACTCCGACGGCATCCTCGCGATGAGCCAGATGTACGAGACGCTGACCCGGTTCGACGCGGCGACGCACCGGGTCGAGCCGCTGCTGGCCACCAGCTGGTCGTCCGCTGACAACGGCAAGACCTGGACCTTCCACCTGCGGCACGGGGTGCACTTCCACACCGGCCGGCTGATGACCGCGCAGATCGCCAAGGCGGCCATCCTGCGCACGATCAAGCTGGGCGGCGGGGCCGCCTACGTGTGGGGCGCGGTGAGCACCATCGACACCCCCGACCAGTACACGCTGGTGTTCCACCTCAAGTACGCCTCGCCGCTGGACCTGGAGGCCTCGGCCTCCTACTCGGCCTACATCTACGACGCCGGCGCGGCGGGGCCCGGCGGCAACCTGACCAAGTGGCTGAACACCCCGCACGACGCGGGCACCGGCCCGTACGAGCTGCAGACCTGGAACAAGGGCCAGGAGCTCGAGGTCATCCTCAAAGCCTTCCCGGGCTACTGGGGCGGCTGGAGCGGCGCGCACTACAAGAAGGTCGTGTTCCGGGTGGTCACCGCGGACACCACGTCGGCCCAGCTGCTCCGGTCCGGCGCCGTGGACTTCGTGGAGCAGATGAGCCCGTCCATCTGGAAGTCGTTCCAGGGCAATCCCGGGATCCGGACGGTGGCCTCCCCGTCCTGGGTGAACCTGCTCCTGCAGCTCAACGCCCAGGCGCTGAGCCTGCCGGTGCGGCAGGCCATCTCGTACGGGATCAATTACCCGGGCATGGTCGCGGCGCTCAAGGGAGCGGCCGCGCCCGCCAGCGGCCTGGTCCCGCCAGGCCTGCTCGGTCACTACGCCAACCTGCCGAACTACCACTACGACCCGGCAAAGGCGACGGCGTTGCTGCACCAGGCCGGGTACGGGCCGGGCCGCAAGCCGCTGAACCTGTCCCTCACCTACACCTCCGGTGACTCGAACGAGCAGGTGGTCGCGACGCTGCTCAAGTCCAGCCTGGCGAGGCTGAACATCAACGTGAACACCCAGGCGCTGGCCTGGCCGACCCAGTGGGCCAAGGCGAAGTCCGCCAACGCCGCCGCCCACCAGAGCCTGTTCATCGAGCAGTGGTGGCCGGACTACGCCGACCCGTACACCTGGTTCACCAACCTGCTGCAGACCGAGAAACAGCCGTACTTCAACCTGTCCTACTACTCCAACCCGACCCTGGACGCGCAGATCAACCGGGTGGAGTCGGTACTCGCCACCAGCCCGGCCGCCGGCGCGCAGCTCTACCGGACGATGCAGGTGGAGACGCTGCAGCAGGCTCCCCTCGACGTTCTGTACGACATCAACTACCAGTACGCGATGCGCACCTCGTTCACCGGGTTCACCGTCAACCCGGCGTACGCGAACGTGGTCTTCACCTACAACCTCAGGCCCACCGGCAGTTGACCGTCTATGTCGCGCGCCGGGTCGCCACCGCGATCCTGGTCGTCGCGGGCGTCATCGTCCTGACGTTCGTGATCGCCCGGGTCGTCCCCGGTGACCCGGCCGCGACGTGGGCCGGCCCGCACGCCTCCGCGGCGCAGGTCGCCGCGGCACGGCGGTTCCTGGGCCTGGACCGGCCGCCAGCGGTCCAGCTGGCGTCCTACTTCGGCGGCATCCTGTCCGGCAACTGGGGGGTGTCGATCCACACCCACCGGCCGGTGCTGTCCGACATCGGGGTCGCCGCCCCCGCCTCGATCGAGCTGGTGACCGCCGCGCTGATCATCGCGCTGCTGGTCGCGGTGCCGCTCGGGCTGATCTCCGCGCGCTGGCCGGGGCGGGCGGGCGACCATGCCATCCGGGCCGGCTCGATCCTCGGGGTATCGATGCCGATCTTCTGGCTGGCGCTCATCCTCCAGCTCGTCTTCTCGCAGCGGCTGGGGCTCCTGCCCGCGGCCGGTGAGTTCTCCCCCATCCTGCTGTTCACCCACCCGCTGGCCCGGGTGACCGGGTTCGGGCTCATCGACGCGCCGCTCACCGGGAACTGGCCGATGTTCGGCAGCCTCCTGGCCCACCTGCTGCTGCCCGCCGTGGTCGTCGCCGCCTACCCGGCCGGGCTGCTCACCCGGATGATCAGGGCGCAGGTGCTGGACACCATCGGCGACACCCACGTGCAGATGGTCCGCGCGCTCGGCTTCCCGGAGCGGTCGGTGTACGGCCGGTTCGCCATGAAGCTGGCGTGGAACCCCGTCGCCGCGGCGCTGGCGCTTGTGTTCGGCTACTCGCTGGTCAACACGTTCCTGGTCGAGGCGATCTTCGACTGGCCCGGCCTCGGCGAGTACGCCACCGCGTCGATCCAGGCGCTCGACACGCCGGCGATCCTGGGCGTCACCCTGTTCATCGCGCTGGTGTACGTCGCGGCGAACCTGGTCGTCGACGTCGTGCAGGCCGCGATCGACCCGAGGATCCGGCTGCGATGATCGAGGCGCCCGCACCGCTGCCCGCGCAGGCCACCGCGCTGCCGCGCGGCGAGGCGCTGCGCCGCGGGCTGCGCGCCAACCCGCTCCTGGTGCTGGGCGCGACGGCGTCCCTGCTGATCGTCGTCGCGGCGCTGCTGGCACCCGTGGTCGCGCCGTTCCCCGCCGACGCGGGCTCGGCCACGCACCCGTTCCTGGTGCTGCGCCCGCCCTCGGCCCAGCACTGGTTCGGCACCGACGACGTGGGCCGGGACATCGCCTCCCGGGTGCTCTACGGGATCCGGGTGTCGCCCGTGGTGGCCGTGTTCGTGCTGGTGATCGCCTCCGTCATCGGCATCCCGCTCGGCGCGGTGGCCGGCTACTTCGGCGGCTGGCTGGACGAGACGCTCATGCGGGTCACCGACATCTTCCTTGCCTTCCCGCCGCTGCTGCTCGCGCTGGCCTTCGCCACGGTGCTGCCACCCAGCCTGACCAGCCTTGTCATCGCCATCGCGGTCACCTGGTGGCCGTGGTACACCAGGCTGATCCGCGGCCAGGCCGCCTCGGTCGCCGGGCGCCCCTACGTCGAGGCATGCCGGGCACTTGGCCTCTCACCGGCCCGGATCCTGCTGCGGCACGTCCTGCCCAACTCGATCACCCCGCTGATCGTGCAGGTCTCGCTGGACTTCGGCGGGGTGATCCTGACCGCGTCGGCGCTGTCGTTCCTCGGCCTCGGCGCACAGGACCCGACGCCGGACTGGGGGCTGATGGTCGCCGAGGGGCAGAACTACTTCACCACGGCCTGGTGGGTGGTCACCTTCCCGGGCCTGGCGATCCTGATCACCGCGTTCGCGTTCACGCTGGTCGGTGACGGGCTGCGGGACCTGCTCGACCCGAAACGGACTCCTCCGCGGTGAGGCTCGCGATCACCGGCCTGCAGGTGAGCTTCGGCACCCGGCTCGTCGTCGACGTCGCCGAACTGCACGTCGGCGCGGCCGAGATCGTCGGGCTGGCCGGGGAGAGCGGCTCGGGCAAGTCCATGACCACGCTCGCGGTGCTCGGCCTGGCGCATACCGTCGGCGCCACCGTGCGCGGCAGCATCACCCTGGACGGGACCGAGCTGACGGGCCTGTCGCAGCGCGAGTTGCGGGAGGTGCGCGGCCGGCGGATCGCCGCGATCTTCCAGAGCCCGGCGACCGCGTTCAGCCCGGTGTTCCGGGTCGGCAGCGTGGTCCACCGCGCCCTGCGCCTGCACGGCATGACCAGCGGCGAGGCGGCCGGGGCGGCCAGCCGGGCGATGCGCCAGGTGCTGCTGTCCCCCCGCCTGCTCGACCGGTACCCCTCGCAGCTGTCCGGTGGGCAGCTCCAGCGGGTGGCGATCGCGATCGCGCTGGGGCTGCGCGCCGAGGTGCTGCTCGCCGACGAGCCGACCAGCGCGCTGGATGTCACGGTCCAGGCGGAGGTGCTGGAGGTGCTGCGCGAACTGCGCGAGCGCGACGGGATGTCGGTCCTGTTCATCAGCCACGACCTGGCTGTCGTCGCGGAACTGTGCGACCGGGTGGCGGTCATGCGGCAGGGCCGGATCGTGGAGGAGGGCCCGGCCGGCGCGGTCCTGTCCGCCCCGCAGGACCCCTACACGGCCGACCTGCTGGCCGCGGTCCCGGTGATCAGGGCGGAGGCCGGCCCGTGACCGCGGGGGCCACGGAACTTGGGCCGCCCCCGTTGCTGGACATCAGCGACCTGGCCGTCCGGTTCGGGCCGGTCCGGGCGGTGGACGGGGTGAGCCTGCGGCTGTCCCCCGGGCCGTGCGGCCTCGGTCTGGTCGGGGAGAGCGGTTCGGGGAAGACGACCATAGGCCGGGCCGCGCTGCGCCTGGTGCGGACGGCCGGGGGAACAATTCGTTTTGCCGGAACAGACGTCGCGGGGCTGCGCGGGAAGGCGCTGCAGGACTTCCGGCGGGCCGCCCAGATCGTCTTCCAGGACCCCGACGGGGTCCTGGACCCGCGGATACGGATCGGCGCGACGCTCGGGGAGGTGCTGGTCGCGCACCGGATGGCCGGCCGGCGGGCGGCCGCGGAGCAGGCGCGCGCGCTGCTGGCCGAGGTAGGGCTGGACCCGGCGTTCACCGCGAGGTACCCGCACCAGCTGTCCGGGGGCCAGCGGCAGCGGGTGTCCATCGCCCGGGCCCTGTCGGTGCGGCCGCGCCTGCTGGTGCTTGACGAGCCGACGAGCGCGCTCGACGTGCGGGCGCAGGCGGCGATCCTGGCGCTGATCGGGCGGCTGCGGGCCCAGCGGAGCCTGGCCTACCTGCTGATCACGCACAACCTCGCGATCGTGAGCGAATTGTGCGAACAGACCGCGGTGCTGTACCTGGGCCGGGTCGCCGAGAGCGGGCCGACCGGGGCGGTGCTGGGACGGCCGGCGCACCCCTACACCGTGGCGCTGCGCTCGGCAGTGCCGGAACTCGGCGGCACCCACAGGGCCCGGCTCGTGCTGCCCGGTGAGCCACCGGACCCGGCGAGGCCGCCACCGGGGTGCGTGTTCCACCCGCGGTGCCCGATCGCCGTGGATCGGTGCCGGGCGGAGGTCCCGGTGCTGCGGCCGGTGGGGCCCGGCCGGCTGGCCGCCTGTCACCGCGCCGAGGAGGTGCTCGCGGGCGCGCTCCCCGGCGCGGCGCTCCTGGGCGGTGCGCTCCCGGGGGGTGCGCTCCCCGGCGGGGCGCTCCCCGGCGCTACGCCTTCCGCATCGCCAGGCCCGGGGCCAGCCAGTACGGCGGAAGGTAGCCCGCCAGGCTGGACAGCGGCAGCACCTCCGGCTTGAGCCGGATACCGAGCTCCCTGGCCATGAACTCGCGGCGCCGGCCGATCCGGGCCAAGGCCTCCGGGTAGCGCGCCGCGAACACGGCGCGCAACGCCTCGTCCGCCAGCGCCAGGCCGTCCTCGATGTTCGTGGTGTGGTACGCGGTGCCGGTCGCCGGGATTATGTCGAGTTGCAGCGTCATGCAGGACCGCAGCACCACCTCCGAGCCGGGCCACACCGGCGAGCTTGGCCACTCGTCGAGGTGGATGAAGTGGCCCGGGTTGAGCTGGATCCCGAAGAACGGGTCGCCGAGGTGCCGCCGGGCCACGGCGTAAAGCTCGCCGCCGGTGACGCCGATGCCGACCGTCTCGTACCACTCGCAGGCGCACGCGAAGTAGGGCGCGACCAGCTTGTCCACGTAGTCGGTCACCCCGGCGGGCAGGTCCGCCGCGGACGCGGCCAGGAACCCGCCGCGGGCGATGTTGCTGCCCCAGTACCCCAGGGCCGCGCACCACGCCGGCCGCGGCGCGGTGTTCACCTCGGATTGCGCGCCGCACTGGGCGCCGCCGGAGTTCCTGGACTGGCCCGGCTACGAGGTGCTGTGGCCCAACCTGATCGCCTGGCTGGCCGGGCGCGGTAACGCGCCTGACCCTCACGTAGCGTCAGGCTGCAGTCAGGCGGAGGACCAGCCGGGGTCACGGCCGGCCATCCCGACCACGCGGTCCAGGAGCGGCGCCTCGTCCAGCAGGATCCGGGCCGGCCCGAACGCTACCTCCGGGCCGGCCAGGGCATCCGGGCTGGCAAACATCCCCAGGAACCTCAGCGCGGCCTCAAGGATCTCCGGCTCGCACGCGTACGGCTGCCCGCTGGCGCGGGCCACGTCCCAGCCGTGCACGGCCAGTTCATCGGCGAGGACAAGGCCCACCACCTCGGCTGGCGAATCGTCCCCGGCGATCCGGGTCATCCCGGCCCACGCTCCCGGCTCCGCCCAGGCCTGCGCCAACGCGGTCAAGTCGCCCCTGATCCGCTCGCGCCAGCCGCGGCCGAGACGAGCCGCGTCCCCGGCGGCGGCCATCTCGGTGTACGCGCTGCGTTCCTTGCGCGCGGAGGCCGCGAAGGCGAGCGCCAGCCCGCCGACGTGCTCGATCAGGTCACCCAGCGAATAGGCCGGGCAGGGGGTGGGCCGGTCCAGGGCGCCGTCCGCCACGTTGCAGACGAGGTCCGCCAGCCGGCGTGCGGCCGGGCCGAGGTCTACCGCGTTGTCAGGTTCGGTCATGGTCATAGACACTAGGACGGCCGGTGTCATCGGCTCCACCCCCTCGCCCGCCGGCTGCCGGGCATGACGTGCGCGCCGCTGCGGCGCGAGCGCGCCGACCGGATCGAGCGGTTTTGTCGGATCGGCGGAGTACGGTGACAAGGCGTTCGAACTGGTGTTCGTATTCGGAACCGACTTCCCCTGCTGGTCGTACGTATGTTCTAATAACATGCATGGTTCAGGCGACACCAGCGGCAGCGATCCAGCCGCCCGGCAACCCGCCGGGCGGACTGGCATGGCCCTCGTCGCCGTGCGGGCGGCCCGCGAGGCGCGCGGTGGCCGGAATCATCCGGCATGGTGGGCCGCACCGTCAACCCGGGGCACGTGCGGCAGGCCCGGCCAATCAGGGGCGCGGGCGGGGCTGCGGCCCCGTCGGGCAACCGGGCATTCGCGGCCACGCCGGCGATCGCCAGCAGCACGCCGCGGGCGGTACCGCGATCACCACCAGGACGGATCCGCCTGGCACAGTACACACGCCGAAGGTGAGACAGTGAGCACCTACTCCGACCACATCCTGCGCCTGGGCAGCCAGCACCTGGCCGAGCTGAAGCGCAAGGCCGCCGAGTTCGAGCGCCAGCTGTGGGACGCCCACGAGTCACTGGAGTACGAGCTGGCGCAGTCGCCGTTCGATCCCGAGATGGCGGCCGACGGGTACCAGCAGCCCTTCCGCTGGCCCCCGGAGGGCGCGGACCTGGACGGTTCGGCGAGCGTGCCGCCGGCCGCGGTGGCCCCGGGACGCGGTCCGGGCGCCGCCCGGGTCGCCGAGCCGGCACCCTCGCCGGAGGAGCGGACGGCGGAGCTTGCCAGCCATGGCAGGCGCGGTGGCAAGCGCCCCCGCCGGGCCGGCGGGCTCGTGCTCGCGGCCGTCGCCGCGGCCGCGATCGCCGCGCTGGTCACCGCGCTGGTGCTCGTGACGTCGGGCCCGGGCCCGGCCTGGCCGGCCAGCGTGGCCAAGGTCGAACGGGAGATCGCCATGGCGTGCCGCAACCCCAACGTGGCGGCCGAGCCCAGCCAGATCAACTTCGCGTGCGCCAAGGGCACGAGACAGATCCTCTGGGTCTTCTCGCTGCTCACCAGCAATGACAACCCGGACTACGCCTCGATCAAGACGGGCAGGCAGGGCCTGGAGCCCATCACCCCGGCTCAGGGCGGCGAGGTGGCGTGGTCGCTGAACCTGCATCATCCCTACAACCCGGGCAACCCCATCGACAGCCTCGAGGTCGCCGCCCGCGCCATCAACAACATCATCGGCGGGGCGACCCTGACCGCGGCCAGCGGCAAGCCGGTGGTCCAGGCCGGGCTGGTGAGCGATCCGGCGAACTGCGCCCGGTACACCGGTTCCGGCGCTGTCACCTCGCGGAACGGCTTCCCCGGCCGCTGCGCGAAGCCGATCAGCAGCGCGGCCGGGCAGGCGAACCTGGTGTCGGACGTGTTCCGGAGGTGGGTGGTGGGCGCACCACCGAGCGCCGCGCAGAACGCCGCGGTGCTCTTCCAGAACGCAAAGAACCCCGGCGACCCGCGGGTGCGGGCCATCCTCCGGTCCATCCAGGCCGCGCGCGCGCAGGGATAGGAGCCCCCGCTTTCTTCCGATCCCCCCTGTTTACCCACCGGCATGGAGGTGTACCAAGTTGCCCCCCCCGGCACGGCCACCCTGGCAGCAGGCGACCGCTCTGGTGACGCTCGGCGCGGGCGGCGTCGTGACGGGGCTTTCCCTGGTGCCCGCCGCCCCAGCCGACCTGACGTCGCCGGCCAGCCTGCCGGTGACGCTCGCCGCGTTCGAGCGAACGGACGCGCCGGCGCCGGGCAGCGACGGGATGCTCCGCTCGGCGATCGTTCACGTCGCGCGGCACTTCCTGCGCCTGGCGGAGACGCGCAGCCCGGCCGAGATGGAGGCGATGATCTGGCGGTACGCGAGCACTGACCGCACCGATCACGGCCCGTCGTGCGCGGCGTTCGCCAGCCTGACGTTGGAGCTGGGGTCCCAGCTTGCCGGGCAGGAGAGCTGGGTGACGGGGGGCACCTCCTATCCCTGGCCGGTGCACTCATGGGTGGACGGCCGGGTGGACCCGAACCCTGCTTCGCCCGGCGTGGTGTCGGTGCTGCAGGATGCGGCCGCGCATGGCCGGTGGCGCCCACTCGGCGACGGTTACACGCCCAAGCCCGGGGACTGGGTGCTGTTCGACGGCCACGTGGAGGTCGTGACCAAGCACTTCGGCGGTGTGCTGCACACCATCGGCGGTGACTCCGGGCCCAACCTTTCGGTCAACGCGCACGAATACGCCGGCGCGCTCGACGCGCAGGGTGTGACCGGGTTCGTCGACAACAGCCTCGGCGTGCCTGCCAAAGGCAGCGCGCCGGGCGGCGAGGCCGCGCCCGCGTCCCCTGGCCGGCCCGGCCGGCCGGCGGGTGCGCCCGGGGGGATGGCCGGCGTCGCCGACCCGGGGCCCTCGGCCGGCGCGGCGGTCCCGGCGACGCCAGTGCCGTCGGCCTCGGCCGCTGCGTCAGCCTCCGCCGCTTCGTCTCGCTCCGCCGCTTCGCCGGCCACCTCGGCGCCGTCAGCCGGTCACGAAGCCGGTCACCATGGGACCGGTGAGCGCCGAACCGCCCAGCCCGCAGCCGGCGGGCCCGGACCCGGGCAGGTGGGAACGGGCGACCGCATGCTGGGCCCGCGTGCGGTCCCGGCCCCGCGCACTGTGCCGCGCGCGCGGTACGAGCCGCAGTCCCGGGCCCTGCCGGCGCAAGGAGCCCGGCCCGAGGCTGAAGCCGAACACCAGTCGCCGCCCGCACCAGCGCCGCAGACCGAGCAGACCGCCCAGGTCATCGCCGAACCACAGCACGCGCGCCGGCAAAGGCACCTCGCGCATCGGCTGATCAGCCGGACGGCCAGGGGTGCGAAACGGGCGGACGGGCACAGCGACCGGCAGCGCACCGGCACGGCCGAGGTGCCCGCCACCGGCCTGCGCCCCGCCGCGACCAGGCGGCCCCAGCCAGGCGGAGCCGCCATTCCGGGGCTGTTCAAGGAGGCACACCGTCGTCCGGCCGGCACCGGAGGGCTGGCGCCCTACCACCGGCACGACGTGACGGTCGCCCCGCCGCGGGCCAACGACACCGCCTCCCAGCAGGCCTTCATCAGGGAGGTCGCCCGGGGCGCCATGGCCACCCAGCGCAGGTACGGGGTGCCCGCGTCCGTCACCATCGCCCAGGCCATCGACGAGTCCGGGTGGGGCCAGAGCACCCTGGCGGCCAACGACCACAACCTGTTCGGGATCAAGGGCACCGGACCGGCAGGCAGCGACGTCCAGCCGACCCATGAGGTCATCAACGGCCAGGCCGTGAACATCTCCGCGTCGTTCCGCGTGTTCCACACCGTCGCGCAGAGCATCGAGGCGCACGCCAGGCTGCTGGCCGGCAGCCAGGACTACGCGGCCGCCATGTCGAATCGCCACGACCCGAACGCGTTCGCCGCCGCGCTGACCGGAATCTACGCGACCGACCCCGCGTACGGCGCGAAGCTGATCCGGTTGATGCGGCAGTATCACCTGTACCGCTTCGACGAGGCAGCCCGGCACGCTGCCGCGGCTTCGCACCAGCGCCGGGGCGCGGCGGTGCCTGGGCACGACGGCCCGGCGGGGTCTGCGAGCGTCCCGGGGCTGACCGCACCGGGCTGGCCGGGATCACCTCCCGCCGGTCCGGCCCACCAGGGGCGAGCGACCCAGCACCGCCGCCCCCATCACGGCGGCCGCGCGCCGCACCGGGTGCCGTCCCTCCCACTCCCGCGGTCCCATGACCCCGGCCGGACGTCCGGCCCAGGCCGTCCCCCCGTCTCCGGCCACCCCCAGGCACCAGGCGGCACCCCGGTTCCGGGGCTCACCCGAGCGCCCGGGGTGTCCCCCGCGCCCGGACCCCGCCCGACGCCGGATCACACCCCGCAGCCCGTCCTTGCCCTGGACCAGACGCCTGCGGCGCACGGCGAGCCGGTGACGAACCCCGCACCCGCGGCGTCCCCCGGCCGCTCGGCGCGGCCGGGCCGGCTGCAGCACCCGGCGCACGGCGCGGCCCTGGCCCGTATACCGGGCATCGCGCCCGTGTCCGGCCAGGTGGGCACCCAGCACACCCCAGACCAGCCTGGCCCCGACAGCCGGCAGCGCGCCTCCGGGCAAGCCGCAGCGCAGGCCCCCGGCGCCGCGCCCGCGCCGGGGCCGGTCCCGGCCAGCACAAGCAAGGGCGGCCCGGCCTCGGGACCCGAGAACCGGGGGCAGGGTCCGAGCGGTGTGCCGGCGAGGACGGCCATCCCGGGCCTGCCCCGCGCGCGCGTGGCGGCGGGCGCACGGCCGGTAGGTGCGCGTGGCACGATCGGGCGGCTTCGGCCTGCTCACGCCCCGGGCGCGCGCCGCCCGTCCGGCCCCGCAGCGCCCGCGAACCAGGGCGGCCCCGGCCATGGCGGCGGCGCGGGCAGCGGTCGCAGGGGCGTTCTCCCGGGCATCCAGCCCGCCGCGCAGCCGGGGCCCGTGAAGCACGCGCGGCCGGGCAGGCACCTTGGCACGCCGCCCGAATTCGCGGCGATTCCCGGTCTGCAAACCGGCGCCGCGACGACCGGCAACGCCGCCGCCGGCGCCAACCCGGCGGCCTCTGTCCTGGGTGCGGCTGCCGCCGTCGCGGGAGCGGCTCCTGCTGTCCCCGGGGCGGCTGCCGCTATCCCGGGGGCGGGCGCCGCTGTCCCGGGGGCGGGCGCCGCTGTCCCGGGGGCGGGCGCCGCTGTCCCGGGGGCGGGCGCCGCTGTCCCGGGGGCGGGCGCCGCTGTCCCGGGGGCCACAAGTCCACGGTTGCCTCACCGGGCGGACGGCGCCGGCCCCGCGCGGCCCTCCAGTGAACTGCCGCACAACGCGGGCCTCCCACCCACGCCGGCTCTCGGGACCAGCAGCATCCCGGGCGTCCCGCACGGCGCCCCGGCCGCAGGGGTGGTCACCGCGGGCGCTCCGGCACCGTACGCGCCCGAAGGGGGCGCGGCGGTCCCTGGGCTGGCCACTGGAGGTCCGGCGGTAGCCCGCACCATGCGGCCCGGCGCGGGGTCGGTCCCAGGCTCCGCACCGGCGCCAGACCAGGCGCCCGGCCGCACGCCGGCTCCGCCACGCGGCACCGCACCCTCACCAGCGGCCCGGCGGGGACTTGGTTCTGCTCGGCCCGGCACCCTGTCGCCCGCGCAGGGCACCGCGCAGGCGGGGCCGACCAGCTTCCCGGCTGCCCCTGCCCCGGCTCCGGCACGCGGCACGGGTCCCTCGCGGGGCCCCGGGCAGGCACCGCGAGGCCCCGGGCAGGCACTTCGTACGGCTCCCGCCGACGCCCCTTGGCCCGCGCCGAGTTCCGCCCGTGCCGGTCAGGCCGGCTCCCAGGCCCACCGTGCGCTGGCCCCCATTCCGCCACCGCCGACGGGCGCCGCGGACGGCGTGAACACGACGCCTTCGCGCCACACAGCGCCGGCCGCCTCGCCGGAGCCAGCGGCCAGCGCCGCACCTCCCGGCGCGCCGGCCCCCACAGCGACCGCACACCCGGGCGCGGGCCACGCCCACAGGCCGGGGACCGGCGCGAGGCCAGCCGCGGCGGCACCCGCCACACCGACCCCGCCGACCCGTGCCTCCCGGCCCACGGCCGGCACCACGGCGGCGGTCACCACGGCGTTTGTGACCGGCGGTGCGTCCGCGGCCACCACCCGCGCCACCCCGAGCGTCTACCGCGCGCACATCCCGCCGGCGGTCCGCGAGGCGTTCCTCACCTCGGCCAAAATGCGCCTGGTCCGCGCGGAACCCCTGTACGTGGACGTCGCCAGCCGCACGGGGCTGCGCTGGGAGATCCTCGCCGCCTGCGACTGGATGCAGTGCAAGGCACGCCACCGCCGCTCGCCGGTCTATGGGGAGAGGCTGGGCTCGCTCAACGAGGACGGCACCTGCTACCGCACCAGGTCGGCCGCGCTGCAGCGGTGCGCCTACGACCTCTTCGAACTGGCCAGGTCGGTGTACCAACTCGACATAGCCACCAGCCGGGAGCTCTCGGTCGTGGACCTGGCGAAGGTGTTCGCCGCGTTCCGCTGGGGCAGCCTGCTGGAGCAGCACAACACCTCCGCCATGGACTTTCCGTACTCGGTCGCGGGCCTGACCGCGGACCACACCCGCATGCGGTGGCCGAACATCGACGAGCCGAACGCGCCCGACAAGCCCGGGCGCCGGTTCGGCAACCCGTTCGGTGCGGTCCCCGTCGTGCTGGGCCTCAACTACCAGGCGCTCGCGTAGCGGCCGGGACCGGCCAGAGGGAGAGGGTGGATCGCGTGGTTCGCTTCCTGATCTTCGTGGTCGGCATGCTCACCGCCGACCGGCCGCGCCGGCGGCCGGCGGCCCGGTACGGTGCGGGCTACCCGGGCGGCTCGGTCGCTGGCCGAGCCGTGGATACCGGCCCCTACCGGCCCGGCCCGGATCCGGGCCGCACCGCCCCGTTCCCGCCGTGGCTACCCGCGCCGGGCCCGGAGGGCATGCCGCCCGTGCCCGGTGGGCCGTGGCGCGGGCCACGTCCTCGCCGGCGCATCCCGCGCCTGGTCACGTGGACGGCCGTGCTCGTGGCGGCCGGCCTGATCTTCCGCCGGGCGATCGCGGCCGTGGTTCTCATGGCGTTGTCCGCTGCGCTGCACCTGGTGGGCGTGAACGTGCACCTGCCCCACCTCAAGCTCGCCTGGCCGTGGCAGACGATCAGCGCGGGCACCACGACCAATACCGATCTCGGGCCGTGGGTGCTGCAGAAGATCGAGGGCATCTCCAAACCGGCCCTGGGCCGGGTGAGCTTCACCTTCTACTTCACCCACAAGGTGTCGAAGAACATCGGCCCCTGGCCGTGCTGGTACGCCAGCACGTTCTACGCCGTGGGCCACGCCGCCGCGACGGTGAACCTTAACCCCGGCCCTTCCTGGTGGGCCCCGTCGGCCAGTCACTACCAGTTGCAGGTGCTCAGCCGCCCGGCGCCGGGCAAGCCGGGCCACGTGGCGATCACCATGGCGCTGCCGAAGCCGCAGTTGCCTCAGTCCGCTCACGACGTGACGATCGACAACATCCCGTCGCGGCCGATCGACAGCCAGCACAGCTGGACCTACCCCGGCCTCGGCTGCGGCCTGATCCTGCGCCCGCAGTTCGCGCAGTCGGTGCTGTACTCGCAGGCCCAGTACATTGCGTTCTACAAGGCCACCCACGTCGCGCAGGTCACCGGCCCGCTGATCAGGTCGGCGGAGGGCCAGGCACTGCAGACCATCAGGGACAACTTCATCCAGCCGACGGTCAACGCGTTCGGGTACACGCTCGACCGGTTCGTTCTGCGCTGGGTGAGCCCGTGACCGGCCGGCTGGCTCATTGTGGGGCGGCCCGGGCGACCCACGAGAGGCTGCCGGCCCGGGGGACCTGGCCGGAGAGCGCCGCGGCGACCCGGCCGCCGAGCGCGTCGGCGTCGCGGGTGGTCATGCCCGGGTCGACCCAGCCTTCGATCTCCACGCGCAGGGTCCGCCCGGTCCTGCGGGCCCGGGCGTGGGGCGTGGATGACGCCGGGCACCGATCCCGCGGCCGCACCCGTGCGTCGGCAGGGCGGATGGCTCAGGCCGCGCGGGCAAGGATCTGGGCCAGGTCGGTGGCCGTCAGCGCCACCGGGTTGCCCTGCATGCTGCTCGACTTCAGCGCCTGCCCGGCGACCTTGCCGAACTGCCCCGGCGCCAGGCCGAACTCGCCGAGGCCCGGCATGCCCAGCAGCGCCAGCGTGTGCCGCACCCAGGCGATCCCGTCCTCGATGGCCGCGCCTCGGTCCCCGGTCAGCAGGGCCGCTGCCTCGGCGTAGCGGCCCAGGGCGGGGTGGCCCGGCGCCCTGGCGCGCAGCGCCGCCACGTTCGCCTCTATCACCGGGGCGAGCAGCGCCGCGCAGGCCACCCCGTGCGACACCGCGACGGTACCGCCGAGCACCCCGGCCAGCCCGTGCACCGCACCCAGTTTCGCGTTGGCGAGGGCCATGCCGCCCGCCAGGCTGGCCACGGCCATGTCGGCCCGGGCGCCGAGGTCGGCACCGTTCGCGTACGCCCGGCGCAGCCCCGATGCCGCGCGCCGGATCCCCTCCCGGGCGACGGCGTCGGTCAGCGGGCTGGCCCGCGGGCTGACGAACGGCTCCAGGCACTGGGTCAGCGCGTCCATCCCGCTGGCCGCGGTGACCTCAGGCGGGCAGGACACGGTCAGCAGCGGATCGACCAGCGCGGTCCGGGGCAGCATCGGCGCGCCGCGCAGGCTGGCCTTGAGCTTGTGCTCCGGCGACGCCAGCACCGCGTTCGCGGTGACCTCGGCGCCCGTCCCCGCGGTGGTGGGCACCGCGATGCATGGCACCGAGGGGCGGGTGATCGCCCGGCCCGCGCCGATGACCTCCAGATAGTCCAGCGGGTCACCGCCGTTGCCGAGCAGCATGGCCGCCGCCTTGCCGGTGTCGATGACGCTGCCGCCGCCGACCGCGACCACCACGTCCGCGCCGTGTTCGCGAGCCGCGCCGGCCGCCGCCCTGGCCAGGCCCACCGTGGGCTCCCCTGCCACCGGGAACACCGCCGCGGGCATGCCAAGGCCGGCCAGCAGGCCCGCGTGCCGCTCCGGCCTCGCGCCGGTGCACACAAGCGCCCGGCTTCCGTACGCGGCCAGCAGCACGGGCAGTTCGGCCGCCCGGCCGGCACCGAAGATGACCCGGCCCGCCGTGGCGAACTCGAACGCCTCCGCGCTCACGCCCGCGCCGCCTACCCGGCCCCGGCGCCGACCGCCCAGGCGCCGTCCGCGGCCGGGAAGACCGCGGAGAACCTGGTCGATGCGCGCGGCTCGGCCATCATCTCGGCCACTGTGTCCCGCCAGGTCAGGTAGTGCGGTTCCTGCTTGTGCGCCGCCGCCGCCCCGGCATCGCGGTACACCTCCACGAGGACCACATGGCCGGGATCCTCGTCGTCCTGGATCACGTCGAACCGCAGCACACCGGGCTCACGCAGCGAGGCCCGGGCGTTGACCTGCGTCGCGGCGAGGAAGTCCGCTATCCGCCCGGGCCGCACCCGGGCATGTACGTGAACTATCAGCATGGCCAAATACTTGCACCACGCCGCGCTCCTGGCGCGCCCGTGACGGCCGCCGAGGTCCCTACCATGGGGCGCATGGCCGAGCCGAGGTGGCTGAGCGCGGAGGAGATGCGGGCCTGGCAGGCCTTCCTCGCCGCCGGGGCGCTGCTGGACCGGCGCCTCGACCAGCAGCTCAGGCAGGAGGCCGGGCTGTCGCACACGCAGTACGAGATCCTCGTCCGGCTCGCGGCGGTCCCCGCTGGTGAGCTGCGGATGTCCGACCTGGCCGGTGTCCTGTACACCTCCAAGAGCGGGCTGACCTACCAGGTCAACAGGCTGGAGAAGGCCGGGCTGGTGCGCCGCGGTTCCTCGCCCGGCGACGTGCGCGGCGTCGTCGCCGGGCTGACCGACGCGGGGCGGCAGCGGCTGGCGCAGGCGGCGCCCGGTCACGTCGCGGCGGTCCGGGGGCTGCTGATCGACGTCCTGACCGCAGATCAGCTCGCCGCGGTGGCCGATGGCCTGGGTGAGGTCGCGCGCCGCCTCCGCGCCGCCGATGATTGAGGGGACGCTCCGCGGGCAGGGAGGGAACCGTACGCACACCCGCGGAGGTTTCCATGTCCCGCACACAGAAGAACGCCAAGGCCGCCAAGGCGGTTGCGCGCAGTACCTGGCTGCGCGCCCGCCGGGCGGCCGAGGACGCGAAACCGGTCGCCGCTCAGGTGAAACCGCTCGCCAGTGACACGAAAGACGCCGCAAGCCGTGGCCTTCGGCGGGCCCGGAGGTGGGCCGCGCCGCAGGTGGAGCGCACCGGGCGCGTGCTTCAGGACAGCGTCGCCCCCAAGGTCGCCGATGCACTGACCGCCACCGCCCGGCGGCTGGAGCCGGACAAGGGCGCGCGGCGCGGCCGCTGGCGCGTGCTCGCCGGCCTCTCGGCCCTGCTCGCGGCGGCCGGTGCGGCCGCAGCCGCGCTCCGCAGCCGCTCGGCGTCCCGCACGACGGACGGTGAGGCCGACTCCGCGCCCGCCGACGCGGCGAAGGCCGGCGCCAACGCCCAGGCGGAAAAGCCGGCGCACACCGCTTGACCCCGGTCCGCGCGGCCGGCCCCAGACGATGCGTTACGCAGCGGCGGGGCCGGCCGCTTACCATGTTCGCCCCGCACCGTTTGTTTACAGCGCCGTAGCACGTCCGACACAGCCTCCGCACAATCCCCCTTCATCCTGATTACCAGGGCCCTTACCAGGGGAAACACCTGAATGGCGGCGCAGGGGGAGCGCCGGGAGGGAGCGGACGGAATTGATCAAGATGGCGAAACCCACCAGCAGCGGCACGGTACGGGTCACGTTCATGCTGCCGGCCACGGAACCCGCGGGGGCCGTGTCCGTGGTGGGTAACTTCAACGGCTGGGACCCCTACGCCCACCCGCTCCGCAAGCGGGGGAACGGCGCCCGCAGCGCCGCCGTGGACGTCCCCGCAGGCAGCACGCTTCACTTCCGCTACCTCGCCGAGGGCGGCGTCTGGTTCGACGACGAGGCCGCCGGGGTCAGGGACGCCCAAGGGGCCTGCCTGACGGTCCCGGGCTGAGAGGCGCCCTCCCGGGCCGGGGGTAGCCCGGGGTAAGACACGTGAGCCGGGCACGGCCGGGATGGTTACTGCACTTCGGGTGGGCCCGGTGTGCCGGGTGCGGCCGCCATGCCCGCGGTGGTGAGGTCCGGTGCTATCGCGGACTGGTAGGCGATCTCAGCGTGCTCGCTGAGATCGAGGCCGGTTTGCTCCTCCTCTGGGCTCACCCGCAGTCCCACGGTGTGGTCGGTGACCCACAGGATGATCCAGGTCATGACGAACGGGAAGGCGATCCCGGCGACAGCCAGCACCGCCTGGTGGCCGAGCTGTTTCCAGCCGCCGGCCTCACCAGCCGCGTTCACGGCGAGGCTGGCAAAGACGCCGGTGAGCAAGACCCCGATGGCGCCGCCGACCATGTGCACGCCGACGACGTCGAGGGAGTCGTCGTAGTGGAATATGTCCTTCACGTGGACCGCGCCGTAGCACAGCAGCCCGGCCGCGGCGCCGATGATGATCGCCGCCCACGGCTGCACGTAACCCGACGCGGGGGTGATCGCCGCCAGCCCGGCAACGGCACCAGCGGCGATGCCCGCGCCCGATGGCCTGCGGCGGCGCCACCACTCGATGCCCATCCAGGCGAGCATCGCGGTACTGGCCCCCAGCTGGGTGTTCACCAGCGCGTAGGCAGCGACCGTCCCGGCGGACACGGCGCTGCCCGCGTTGAAGCCGAACCAGCCGAACCACAAGATTCCCGCGCCGAGCAGCACCAGCGGTATGTTGTGCGGCCGATCGAGCTGGTGCTTTCGCCTCAGATACAGCGCGGTGGCCAGCGCCGCCGCACCGGCCAGTTCGTGGACCACCGAGCCGCCGGCGAAGTCGATCGCGTGCAGGCCGCCTGAGCCGAGGAACCCGCCGCCCCACTCCCAGTGCGCGAACGGGCTGTACACCAGCAGCGACCATAGGCCGATGAACACCAGGTAGCCGCGGAAGTGCATCCGCTCGCTGAACGCCCCCGCGATGAGCGCCGGGGTGATCACGGCGAACTTCATCTGGAAGGCCATGTAGACCAGCGACGGGATCGTGGGCGCGTAGCTGTTCGGCGTGCCGTTGACGTTATGCAGCCCCACCCACTGGAAGCTGCCGATCACGCCACCCCAGTGACTGCCGCCGAACGCCAGCGAGTACCCGAGGATCACCCACAGCAAGCTGATCACGCCGATGGCCACGAAGGACTGGACCATGGTGGCGACCACGTTCTTCGCGCCGACCAGCCCGCCGTAGAACAGCGCGAGCCCCGGCATCATGAAAAACACCAGCGCCGTCGAGGTAAGCATCCAGGCGGTGTCACCAGCATTGATGTGCATGCCAACCTCCCCATGACGGTGGCGCTGATGCCCCGGCAGGCTGATGATCACCGTAGCCCATGGGAGCGCCGGGACAGGAGGTGACACCAATTCCGTTGATTACGGTTTGTCCCGGAGCGGTCCGGCCACGCAGACGGTCCCAGCGGCCGGCCCAGCCCGCTCCGGACACACCCTTTGTGATGATCGGCCCAGCGAGGCAATCACCGCGCCGCCGCTGGCTGCCCGAAGTGGCCGATGGCTCTGTTACTGCCGGGTAGGTATAGGGCAGTATCTGGGGTGGGCCGCTAGCGAGACGGGATGTGCGATGAGTACCCAGCAGACAGGACAGACCCGGAATGTCGGCGAGCGCGAGGCTCGCCAGGTGGCCGAGGAGGCCCGGGAGGCCGACTGGCAGAAGCCCAGCTTCGGCAAGCAGCTTTACCTGGGTGATTTCCAGCTGGGCCTGATTCACCCGCATCCCCGGCCGGACGCGGAGGCGGTTCTCCGCGGCGAGGAGTTCTGCGCCCGGATGCGGGAGTTCTGCGAGACCTCGGTGGACAGCGCGCTCATCGAGCGGGACGCGCGGATCCCGGATGAAGTGGTGAAAGGGCTGGCCGCGATCGGTGCGTTCGGCATGAAGATCGCGCCGGAGTACGGCGGGCTGGGGCTGACCAACCTGTACTACAACCGGGCGCTGATCATCGCCGGTTCCGCGTCGCCGGTGCTCGCCGCGTTGCTGTCGGCGCACCAGTCGATCGGCGTGCCGCAGCCGCTGGCACTGTTCGGCACCGAGGACCAGAAGCAGCGCTACCTGCCCCGGTGCGCGCGCGGCGAGATCAGCGCGTTCCTGCTCACCGAGCCGGACGTGGGCTCGGACCCGGCCCGGCTGAGCACCACGGCGACGCCGTCGGCCGACGGCTCGGAGTACGTGCTCAACGGCGTCAAGCTGTGGACCACGAACGGGGTGATCGCGGACCTGCTGGTCGTCATGGCCCGGGTGCCCCCGAGCGGGGGCGGGACGAGCAGAGCGGGGGCGGGGGCGGGCGCGGAGCGCGGGGGCGGGACAAGCAGAGCGCGGGGGCGGGAAGAACGGAGCGATGGGCACCGCGGCGGGATCACCGCGTTCGTGGTGGAGGGCAACGCGCCCGGGATCACCGTCGAGCGGCGGAACGCGTTCATGGGCCTGCGCGGCCTGGAGAACGGGCTGACCAGGTTCCACGACGTCGTAGTCCCGGCCACGAGCCGGATCGGCAAGGAGGGCCAGGGCCTGAAGATCGCCCTGACCACGCTGAACACCGGCCGGCTGTCGCTGCCGGCGAGCTGCGTCGCGGCCGGGAAGCTCGCGCTGAAGATCTCCAGGGAATGGTCGAAGGAACGGGTGCAGTGGGGGCGCCCGGTCGGCGAGCACGAGGCGGTGGCGCAGCAGATCTCGTTCATCGCCGCGACCACCTACGGGCTGGAGGCGGTGGTCGAGCTGTCCAGCCAGCTCGCCGACGACAAGCGCAACGACATCCGCATCGAGGCGGCGCTGGCCAAGCTGTACTGCTCGGAGATGGGCTCGAAGATCGTGGACGAGCTGGTGCAGATCCGCGGCGGCCGGGGGTACGAGACCGCGGAGTCGCTGGCGGCGCGCGGGGAGCGGGGCGTGCCCGCCGAGCAGATGATGCGGGACATGCGGATCAACCGGATCTTCGAAGGCTCCTCGGAGATCATGCGGCTGTTCATCGCCAGGGAAGCGGTGGACGCGCACCTGGCGGCGGCCGGTGAACTGATCGAGCCGGGGGTCCCGGCCGGCCAGCGCGCGCGTGCGGCGGCCAAGGCGGGCGGGTTCTACGCCAGGTGGCTCCCCACGCTGATGGCCGGCCAGGGCCAGCGGCCGGGTGCCTACGGCGAGTTCGGCCCGCTGGCGGAGCACCTGCGTTACGTGGAACGGGCCAGCCGCAAACTGGCCAGGGCCACGTTCTACGGGATGGCGCGCTGGCAGGGCAGGCTGGAACGCAAGCAGGGGTTCCTTGGCCGGATCGTGGACATCGGCGCCGAACTGTTCGCGATCAGCGCCGCCTGCGCCCGGGCGCAGTTCGACGCGGCCAGCGGGACCGAGCGCGGCGCGGTGTCGGTCGAGCTGGCCAAGGTGTTCTGCGCGCAGGCCCGGCAGCGGGCCGAGGAGCTGTTCACCCAGCTCTGGCGCAACACCGACGCCACCAACACGGCGCTGGCGCGGCACGTGCTCGCGGGCCGGTACACCTTCCTGGAGGAGGGGATCATCGACCCGTCGATACCGGGGCCGTGGATCGCGGCCGCCGAGCCGGGCCCGTCCAAGGCCACCAACGTGCACCGCCACATCGGCTGACCTCCACCGCCCATCCTTCGTTGATGATCATGGCGGTTTGGCCGCTCCAGGTTGGCGTGCCAAATCCGAAGGATGATCTTGGGCAGTGAGCGGGGCGGCCAGTTCCGGGGTCTCGCTGTCGGCGATGATCGCGGCCAGGGCGGCCGGAGTTGCCGGGGTGATCGTGGCCCAGAAGGTCACTTGGTTGTGGGCCTTGCTGTAGAGGGCCTGGATGTCGAAGGCGTCGACCAGCTTCTGTTTGATCCGGTCCGGGGCGGCGGCCAGGAGGTCGCCGAGCATCGGCAGCCGGTCCAGCAGGCCTGGGTCCCCGCCGCTGGCCTGGGTGCTCTGCTTGGCCAGGGCGGCGAGCGTGCCGCCGATGTCCTCGCGCTCGGCTTCCAGTTCGCCGAACCGCAGGTTATTTCGGTATGTAGTGGTGCGCGGATACTGGCCGCGTGAATGGAATCTGGCATGAGCGGCGGGTGGTTTTTGGCCGGTGTCCTGCGGCGTGGCGGGGGGCGGGGCCGGCTAGCCTGCCCGGGCGGGCGGGCAGGCTCCTGCTGCCCGGAAAGGCCCGCCGGCCGGCCCCGCAGGGTCCCGCCACGCCGCAGGTGGGTAAAAACCACCCGCCGCGCCCCCCGCGCACTAGCCTCAGCCAGGCTGCCTATCAGGGTCCCCAGTGCGGCGGCAGGGCCACGTCTCCCCGCGCGGTCGGCGCGCTATCGCCCGTTGGTCAATGTCCGGAGGATGTCCAGCTTGCTGCGGAGCACCGCGAGGTCTTGCCGGAACTCGTCTTTCCACTCGGCGTCCACGGCCGGCGTGCCGTGCAGTGCCGTGGTCGCACTGTCCAGCGCGTCTTCGCAGCGGCCCAGGTAGTAGCGGATTCTCCGCAGCGGCTGCATGGGGGGAGGGTCATCGACCATAGCGACTACGATAGACCAGCACAATCAGAGCGACTAGCTTTCACCAGTGATTACTTGTCGGTGATCATGAAAGAGTGCCCCGGGATCATGAGCTGCCCAGCGAGCGCGTCTACCGCGTGATCGCCGAGCGGATCACGGCCGGGCAGTACCAGCCGGGGCAGCAACTGCCGACGGTGGGCGAGCTTGCCGACAGCTTCAGCGTGTCCCGGGCCACCGTGGTCAAGGCCATGGCCCGGCTTCAGGCCGACGGCTACGTGGTCAGCCGCGCCCGGTGGGCAAGCTTCGTATCAGACAACCCGCCCACAGCGCCAGGACCGCCGCAGCCGCGCTGAGGCAGGCGGGCGTTCTCCATGGCCACGGTCGCGGCACCTTCGCCAGCGGCCCGTTCCCGCCACGCGGACCGGCGCCCCATCACCACGGGCGATCCCCCGCTACGGGCACGTGGTGCCCGTTCCCGTTGTCTCGTCTGCCTGCGCCAGGTGCTTTTGCCGGAGGCAGACCCCCGCAAGGGGTCTCCGCAGGCAGGCGGGACAACGGGCGCGGCCGAAGGCCGCATAGTGACCGCACACCGCGTCCGGCAGGTGTGGTGGTGCTGTGCGGTGATTGTGCGGTGGTGATTGGTGTGTGATGGCGGTGTCAGGCGTCGTCGGGCATCGGGTCAGCCCCGGCTGGCTGATCGGGTGGGGTCGCAGTTGCGCTGGTGGCGGCGGGCAGCCATGTGGTGACGGTCGTGCCGGTGCCGGGCGCTGAGGAGATCGCGACAGTCCCGCCAGCTTGGCTGATGATGCCGTAGACAGTGGCGAGGCCGAGCCCGGCGCCCTCGACGAAGGGCTTGGTCGTGAAGAACGGTTCAAAAACGTGCTTAAGGACTTCCGGCTCCATTCCTGCGCCGCTGTCACGGGCAGTCAGGCGTACGTAGGCCCCTGGAGCGAGCCCCAGATCCGCTGCCTCACTGCGGCCGAGCGTCACGTTCTGCGTCTCAACCCAAAAGCTGCCACCGTGTGGCATGGCCTCCGTGGCGTTCAGCGTGAGGTTTAGGAGGATTTGTACGACCTGGTCTGGGTCTGCGGTGACGGGCCAGAGTTGGGGGGCTAGGGACAAGTGGAACTCGATGCTCTCGCCGGCTGTGCTCCGCAGTAGCTCGTCGATCCCGCCGACGGCCTGGTTGAGATCGATGAGGTCAGCGCGGATCATTTGCTGGCCGCCGACCGCGAGCAGTTGATGGACGAGCTTGTTCACCCGCTGGCCGGCGTGCTCGATCTGCTCGGTATCGCGCCGGATGCTGTCCCAGCTTTCATCGCGGGTGCCTCGCTGTGTTTTCCCGGTTGCTTCGTCGCGGATGAAGGCTGCGTAGCTGAGCATGGCGCCGATCTGGTTGTTGAATTCGTGGGCAACACCAGCCGCCAGCCGTCCGATGCTTTCCAGGCGCTGCGACCGCTGAAGATGAGCTTCCAGCCGGGCTAGCTGCGACCGTTGCTCGGCTTCGGCGGCGGCGCGGCGGATGACCGGTGCCAGGCGCGCGGGCCGGTCCTTCAGCACGTAGTCGGTGGCGCCTTGCCTGATTAGCTCGACCGCTGTGTCGTCGCCGATCACACCGGACAGGAAGATGAACGGCACGTGCGGGTACTGCTCCCGCGTGATCTTAAGGGCGTTCTCGCCGGAGAAGCCCGGCAGGGAGAAATCGGACAAGATCACGTCTGGGCGGAAATCAGAGAGCTGCCGCGTAAACGCCGCTTCGGTGTCAACGACGACAGCTGTGAAATCGAGGCCCGCATCTTTCAGGAGGCGCTGCTCAAGTTCAGCATCGGCTGGTTCATCCTCCAGGATGAGAATGCGCAGCGCACTCCGCGCCGCTGAGCCTGTCCTGTCCCCGGCCTGAGTGTTCGCATCCCGGCCGGCGGCCTTGTCTGGCAGATGAGTCCGCGCCTCGTTGCTGGGCTGCCCGCTACTCATGGATGCGGCCCTCCTTAATTAATCCGATGAGGCCCGGGTCACGCCGTTGCCGTCGGCGTTTCGTCGGCCGGTGGCGGCGGGATTGACGTCAGGTGCGGGCTCGCTGAGGAGGAGCCAGAAGAGGCCGATGGTGGCGACTGCTTCGGCGAAGTCGGGAAAACCTACTGGCTTCCGCACATAGGCGTTGGCCCCGGCGCGGTAGCCGGCTATGACGTCTTCTTGCTCTTTGGAGGTGGTGAGAACGACGACGGGGATGAGCCGGGTCCGCTCGTCGGCCCGTATGCGGCGCAGCACGTCGAGCCCGTCGACCTTGGCGAGTTTCAGGTCGAGCAGGATGAGACCGGGAAGCGCCGGATAGGCGCTGCCGTCTCCGAAGAGATACTCAAGGGCCTCCGCGCCGTCGTGGGCCACGATGACCTTGTTGCTGACGTTGCTCTTTTTGAAGGCCCGCAGGGTCAGCGTCTCGTCGTCGGGATTGTCCTCGACCAAAAGGATGTGCCGGTTCCTCATGCTGTGTCCTTCGCGTCAGGAAGGGTGAAATAGAAGGTCGCGCCGTCGCCGACGGTGCCCTCGGCCCACACACGGCCGCGGTGGCGCTCCACGATCTGCCGCACGCTGGCGAGGCCGACGCCGGTGCCGGGGAACTCGCGCGTCGAATGCAGCCGCTGAAATGGGTTGAACAGCTTGCCCACGTAAGCGGAGTCGAAGCCGGCGCCGTTGTCGCGCACGTAGCAGCAGATGCTGGCGTCCGCGACCGGCGTCGTCCCGAACTGGATCGACGCATCGTTGCGGCCGGAGGTGAACTTCCAGGCGTTGCCCAGCAGGTTCTGCAGTACGGTGCGGATGAGGCGGCGGTCCGCCATTGCCCAGACCGGGTGCTGGATGGCGAACCGGACGCGGCGATCCGGGGCGCTGCTTTGGAGTTCCTCGGCGACGCTGGCGGCCTCAGCGCCGAGATCGACCGCTTGCAGGTGCATCTGGGCCCGTGAAACGCGTGACAGGTGCAAAAGGTCGTCGATAAGTGCCGCCATCTGCTCGCTGGCGGCCCGGATCCGATCGGCGTAACCTCGGCCGGCCTCACCGAGACTGTCCCCGTACTCTTCCAGCAGAGCTGCGCTGAAACCGCTCAAAGCTCGCAGCGGGGCGCGCAGGTCGTGCGAGACCGAGTAAACGAACGACTCCAGGTTCCGGTTGGCCCGCGCAAGCTCGTCCGCGCGCTGCCGATCGGTCACATCGCGGACGGCGGCGGTGACCAGGGTCCCTTCCTCGGTGTCGATGACAGCCAGGGAGATCTCCGCGGGGAACGTGCTGCCGTCGCGGCGGCGCCCGGCCAGCTCCCGGCCGGCGCCCATCGGCCGCTGCCGGGGATGAGCCACGTACCCGGCCCGCTGGCCCGGGTGCCGGGCCTGGGCGGCGTCGGGGACCAGGATCTCGACGGGCTGGCCCTCCAGCTCCTCCCGCTGGTACCCGAACAGCCGTTCCACCTGGGCGTTGACCATGGTGATCCGGCCATCGGCGTCCACGCACACCATGGCGTCCGGAGCCGCCTCCAGAAGCGCGCGGAATCTGGCTTCGGCCCGCTGCCGGCTGGTCACGTCGCGGACGGCGGCGGTGACCAGGATCCCTTCCTCGGTGTTGATGGCCGACAGGGAGATCTCCGCGGGGAACGTGCTGCCGTCGCGGCGGCGCCCGGCCAGCTCCCGGCCGGCGCCCATCGGCCGGTGCTGGGGATGAGCCACGTACCCGGCGCGGTGGCCCGGGTGCCGGGCCTGGGCGGCGTCGGGGACCAGGATCTCGACGGGCTGGCCCTCCAGCTCCTCCCGCTGGTACCCGAACAGCCGTTCCACCTGGGCGTTGACCATGGTGATCCGGCCATCGG
>Ga0207646_10000276_pt1 | contig 70150 bp, 61 predicted proteins | sample KBSK5502metaG_FD_184343 | JGI IMG/M metagenome (GOLD analysis project Ga0207646, IMG submission 184343) | Corn, switchgrass and miscanthus rhizosphere microbial communities from Kellogg Biological Station, Michigan, USA - KBS K5-50-2 metaG... | ecosystem: Host-associated > Plants > Roots >... | reverse complement strand
CCTTGAGCTGCTTCGCCCCCGCTGCCGCGACCGGGCCGGCGTTGCCAGGGATGCGCAGTCCCAGCGAGCCCGATGGCGGCACCTGCTCGATGTCGCGGCCATCGCGACTCACCACCAGCGCCATCTCGATCGTGTCGCCGCCACGCCGGCCGAGCAGTTTCAGCGGGATTGAGACGAACAGAGCATCGGCCTCGTCGAACTCCGCGATCGGCTCGGCCCTGGCCTGTTCTGAGTCGACGCGGGCGATCGTCAGCGACGCCCTTTTGGCGTGCGGGAGTATGCGGACGACGTTGGCCGCGTCGAATCCGAAATCGGCCGCGGCGGTAGCCTGCAGCGGCAGCTCCAGCTTGCCGCCGGGCTCATCAGCGGGGACGCCCGAGCAGTAGAGCCAGAACTGAATCTTTTGCGACTCGAGCTCTGCCGGCGAGCGCGGGCTGTCGATCCGGATGTAGACGCGCTCGGTGTCGGAGCCGTACAGGACACGTTCGACGATCCCTGCCGGCCTGTGCAGCGCGCCGAAGCCGGAGCCGACGACGAAATAGCCGGCCTTGCCCCAGGCCGAGTCGTTGCGCGACCTGGGGCTGATGCTCTCCGCCGGCACCTTGCGCTCCGGTGTGGGCGCACGCTGGATGATCGGCTGGTAGAGACGCGCCGGCGCGCGCTGCCCCATCAGCTTGTAGACGTTCCGCAAATGGAGCCGGAACTGGTTGTCCCAGATCGAGTCCATACCGGAATCGTGCTTTCGGCTGAACCACCAGAACCAGTCGCTCCCTTCGGTGATCAGGATCTCGCGCCAACCGAGTGCAGCCGCATCCGAGAGCTGCGGCCGTTGCCGCGACTGCTCCTCGAGCCAAGAACGGGTATCGGCGAGGAGCTCCCAGGCGATGTTGTGCTCGGGGTCACCGATCCACGTGTCGAGGCTGGCGCCGATCCAGCTGCCGGTGTGCAGGTGATGCAGGCTTTGTTCCGGAGGATGTTCCTTGATGAAGTCGGACACCGTGGTCGTGACGATGTCCGGCGAGGCCTCGAGCTCCGTGTAAAGCGCGTTGAGGAAGTCGTGCCCATCGCGCGGATAAAACTCCCAGGCGTTCTCGCCGTCGAGGGCGATGACCGCCAGGTAATCCTTGTCGGCCTGCTGCTCGCGGATGCGCTTCATGCGCCCGACGAGGTTGCGGGCCGCGTCGACGGATGACATTCGCTGGTAGTCGAAGCCGATGGAGTTCGAGATCGCCGAGTCGCGGAAGACCATCGCCACCGATCGCCCTTCGCGTTCCACCTGGAAGGGCCGGTAGAGCTGGTCGGGGGCATTGACGCGGCCTTCGTTGTCGCGATAGAAGTTTGAGTCGAGAGATCGCGACAGCACCTCCTCGTCGCTGATCATCCAGTCGAGGTTGGCGTGCGTCGCCAGGCCGATCACGCTCTCCCCCACAGCCATCTCCGAAGGCCACATGCCTGTTGGACGGCGCCCGAGGAGACGCTCGAACAGTCCCTGGCCGAGCTCGATCTGCCGCTCGGCGTCCTCGCGATGGGAGAAATGGCGCTCGGGTAGCTGGATCTGCGGATTGGCCGTGCGCGCCGAGTCGACGTGGACCAGGAGCGGCAGGATCGGGTGGTAGTAAGGCGAGAAGGTCAGCTCGGCCTGGCCGCGATCAGCCAGCTCGCGGTATTTCGGGATGACCTTCTGCATCATCTCCATCTGGGCCTCGAAAAGAGGTTCCTTGTCGGATTCGGAGAAGTCGTGATCCTTCCGTTTCAGCTCGGCGAGCCGCGGATCGGACTCGGCCCACGCCGGGTCGCACCAGGCGAGGTTGAACCAGATCTGCAGGTCGCGCATGTCCTGGGTGGTGAACTGGGCGTCGGCGGCGCGTGAAGCCAGGTCGAGGTAGCGCGGCGACTGCTGCACGCGGAGCGCGCGCGGCGATTCGCGCATCCACCGGATGACGAAAGCGCGCTCCTCAGACGAGAGCTCGGCGGCATCGCGCTTGCTGATGTTGAGGAAGAGGTCGACCGAGTCCTCTTTGCCGTAATCCTCGATCTGGGCCAGCAGCGAAGGGACGAGGTTGAAGGTGGCGCGCACCTTCGGGTACGCGTCGAGTAGCGCCGGCATCTTGAAGTAGTCCTTTGCCGAGCGAAGGCGCACCCATGGGAGCAAGTACGTGTTTGTGAGGTCGTCCTTGTAGTACGGCTGATGCATGTGCCACACGAAGGCGACCTGTAATGGCTTCATCTGCTACTTAGCGTATTCATCCAGCGCCCGGATGAAGTTGATGTAGACACGCTGCTGCTCGCGCAGGATGCCCAGCGCACCGAGCTCCCACCATTCGTCGGGTGTGAAATACGCGCTCACCTCAGCTTCGGCTCCCCATCGTCCGAACCACTGTATGAGGTGGAGGTTGTCCGATTGGAGCAGCCACCTCGCGATCTCGACCAGCCGCGGATCACCGGTGAGCCTCGCCTTCGAATAAGCGTGATGCATGAGTCGAAAAAGACCCTGCTGGGCCTCGTTGCCGAGGAAGAACTCCATGCCGCCTTCGCCCGCCCATGTAGTCCCATATTCGTTGACCGGGACCTCGAGATGCCGGGCGCCGAGCTCACCGACCGCCTCGGACGGCAGCATCATCCGAACTTTTCGCTTCTTCAGCTCCTTGGCCAGCGCGCGCATGAACTCGAAGATCCCGGTGTCGCGGCGGTGGTGTTCGCCGAACGTCTCGAAGTCCCAACCCACTGTCACGAGCTCGCCCCATGTGTCTCGCACCCAACCCGCGTAGGTGTCGGCCATGAGCGGCCAGTGATTCCAGTAACGGTTGGAGAAGCGATAGCCGACGTCGTCTGAGAGGTCGTGATGCCGGACCAGAAGCTTGAGACGCTGCATTGGATGTTGGTAGACATGGGTCGGTTCGCGCCAGCCCGTCTGCCAGGCACGCCCTTCCATGAACGCGGCGTCGAAGCCGACCTGCTGAAGCGCGAAGTAAACGTCGTTCGACATGAACATCTCGGTGGTGTCGGTGATGGAGATGGGCTTTTGAAAGAGCTCCTGCAGCCGCTGGCGGCCCGCGAGCATCGCTTCCTTGAAAGCCACGATGTCCAGGTACAACAGCCAGGAGTGGTACGGCTCGACGTTGACGACCTCGACATTTGGCCCCGCGCAAAGCTTCTTGAATGCGTCGAGGACCTTCGGTCCCCAGCTCTCGGCCTGCAACAGAAACGAGTTGCTGAAACCGAGCGACATCTTCCAGCCGCGCCTGGCGAGGTCGGTGAACATCGCGGCCGCGGGAAGGTAGGAGCTCGCCGCCACCTGCTCGAAGTAGTGACGGTCGAGGTCCGCATCGAAGAGGTAGTCCGGCAGCTTCTCCGGCGCCGTCTTCGCCGGCACCACCTGCGCGGGCAGCCTCAAGCGGCGCGGCTGATGTACGACCATGTAGACGACGAGGTTCTCAGCCAAGCGGCGCACCTCCCTTGCGAAGCCTGCGTCGTGGCAAGGTCATAGCGCCTTGCGGCGCGCCGTTGGGCACCGTCACCGCCTGCTGGGCCGCGGCAAACTCGATTCTCAGCACCAGCTGCTCGATCACCTTCTCCCACGTGTAGGCGCGCGCGGTAACGCGCCCCCGGCGACGGATCGCGGCCGCGAGGCGAGGGCGCTGCTGGATCAGGTTGAGCTCGGTAACGAGCTCGATCGTGTCATCCGTCTCGACAACGAGCGCATTGCGATAGGCGTCCGCATAGTCCTCGCCGGTCGCGCCTGTGACCGCGAGCCCACCGGCGGCCATCACCTCGAGACCGACCAGCCCGAACGGCTCGTGGCCGGAGTTGGCGAGGACCGCATCGCAGGCCGGGTAGATCACTCCAAGCATCGGATCGCTGACGAAGGTGGTGAGGTTGACCACGTCGGCCTCCGGGTACTGGCGAAGGACGGCCGACAGCCCTGCCGTTTCCGCGGGCGCGTTGACATGGACGACGTTGAGCCCCTGGTGCTGAGCATGGCTGATCACCTCACCACCGTGCGGCTCTCGGCCGCCGCGCATCAGCAGCCGCACGCGCTTTCCGTGCCGCTTGATGTACCCCGCCGCGGACACGGCCATCAGCCAGCGTTTGTCCGGATCAAAGCGGCCGATCTTGAAGCAGAAGTGGTCGGCGGCTGCGGCCGACTTGAGATCGGCCACCGCATCCGGGTCTGCATCCTGGATCGACGATCGTGGAATGCCGTTCGGAATGACGATCGGGTTGATGCCGCGCTCCCACACCTTGAACTTCATGTAGCGGCTGACCGTGGTGATCGTGGCGGCGAGGGCGAGGGCGGGCCAGTTGATGCGGTGAAACCCGAAGGTGTTGTTGGCGTTCCAGAGAATGACCACGCGATCGCGCAGCCCGCGGTAGTACAGCGACTCCGAAAGGAGATTCAACGACCAGGACGTGTGCCACTCCTCTCCCATCACGACCACGTTGCGACCGGAGGCGACCGCGGGCGCGATGACGTTGTCGATGAGGCTGGGAGGGAGGCTCGAGTTCCAGTCGCGAATCTTCTCCTCCTCACCGTCATACACCCCTCCACGGTGGCGCGCCGAGATCCACTGGCACCATCGCCGGAACACGAGCCGCCCCGACTCGTGGCTCTCTTCACCCGGGAGATCGGGATCGCCACAGAAGTAGAGGTATGTCTGGTATCCAACCTGGGCGAGCGTGCGCGAAAGGCCCTTGACCCGGACTCCGAGGCCGCCGGCCTGGCTGTAGACGTCGGGACCCTCGAAGCTGAGGATCACGAAAACTGTGCGCTGCGGCTCGATGACCATCAGTCTGCTTTGGTGAGGGCGCGGCGCGCGATCGCGTGCAGCTCCGAAGTCGGAGCGCAGACCAGCGTCGTCCGAGTTTCGAGCGTGCAAGGCAACATCGCCAGCAAGCTGCCTTTGAGGTCGGTCGCCACGCCGCCGGCCTCGGAGACGATGAGGAGGCTCGCGGCCATGTCGAAGACGCGAACGGGGATTGGCGCGCAGAACGCATCGAAGCTGCCCGCGGCCGTGTGCGCGATCGCCAGCGCCATCGAGCCGAGAATGCGGATCTTGCCCGCGCGTTGGACGAGGCCGCGCGCAACCGCAAGCGCGCTGGGTGTGCTTTCGAGCGCGACCACGTCGATGCGATCTCGATCGGTTCGCGGCATCGGCTCGATCGCCTTACCGTCCCGCCACGCGCCCTGCATGCGGATCGCGGTCCAGGCCTCGCCGTTGACCAGGTTGACGACGCATCCCGCCACGGTGTCGCCGATGTTGGGTCCGTCGACCAGCGCGAGCATCACGCCGAAGAACGGAACTCCTTGCTTGGCGTTGAGGCTGCCATCCACCGGATCCACCAGCACGAGTGGGTAGTCGGCGCCGAAGCTGCGGAGGCCCACCTCCTCGGAGAGGACGGTGAATCGCTCACCACGCGAGGCGAGCTGCTCGAGCTCGGCGAAGACATCGGCCTCGGCGGCGCGATCGAGCTCCATCGTGCGGTCGCCGCCGGCCCCGATCGCCAGCTGCGCTCTACCCGACTCGGTGCCGGCCAGGGGAAGCACCGTTCCGCGCACGCGCGAGCCGATTCGCAGGAAGACGTCGAGCCAGTCGGCGGTCTTCAGACTGCTCGGCGCCGGCGAATGTTACGCAAGGCCGGAGCCGCTCGAAAACTTGGGATCGATCTTCCGGCGGCGGCGGCGCCTGCGCTCCACCACGATCGTGATGAGGTACGGCTGCTGCATCGCCCACACCTTCTCGATGAGCTGCGGGATGGGAAGGCCGTACGGGTCGTCGACCCCGAGCAGGACCAGGCTCTCGGCCAGACTTTCGGTGAGCTCGGTGCGGTCGTGGAGGTTGAGCTGCTCGAGTGCGTCCAGGATGTCATCGAGCCGGCGCAGGCTGGAACGGCGCTCCTTGTCGTCCCCGCGTTGGAGCATGGGTGACAGCTTATCGAGTTGCGGCCTCGATCAGGGAGCGGCTCACCTCGGCCGGACGCTCGAACTGAAGCCAGTGCCCGGCGCCCTCCAGGACTACGAACCTGTAGTCCGCTTCGACGTAGGTCGCGGTCGACTCGGCGCCGCGCCTGCCAAGGGCGGGATCCTGGTCCCCCCAAAGCAGCGCCGTGGGCACCTGGACGGGGCCGGTGTTCGCGAGCCGTTCCCACGCGGCCCCGCCGGAGCCGAGGTTGGCGCGGTAATAGTTGAGGGCGGCAGTCAGGCGCCCAGGTCTTGCGATCGACTTCGCGAAGTGATCGACCATGGACTTTGGCACCGCCTCCGGATTGGGACCGAGGGAGAACATCAGTCGCAGCCGGCGGAAATCGTCCTCTGAGAGCACATGCTCGGCCTTGCCCTCCACCAAGAAGAGCCGGATGTAGCTGGAGCGCGCTTTCTGGTCCTCGTCGTCGCGGCTGGCGGCCGCGATCGCGGCCGGATGTCCCACTGACAGCACCGTCAGCGTCTTCGTCATCTCGGGATGGCGAGCGGCGAAGAACCACGCGAGGATCGCGCCCCAGTCGTGGCCCGCGACGTGGGCCGACTCGCGCCCAAACGCTTTGATGAGCCCAACGACATCGTCGACGAGATGGCCGATCGCGTAGCTCCCCTTTTCCGCCGGGGCATCGGTGAGTCCATAGCCACGAAGGTCCGGCGCGACCGCCAGGTGTCCTGCCTTGGCGATCGAATCGACCTGGCGCGACCACGACTCGGCTCCTTCCGGGAAACCGTGCAGAAGGATGAACATCTCGCCGACCGGCGGGCCATCGACCATGGTTCGGAACCGGAGACCGTTCGCCTTGACCATGTGCTGGCTCGCCGTCATTTGCTTGCCTCCCCACCACGTGGGGAGGTGTCCACCGACCCAACGGGTCGCTGGACGGAGGGGGCTATCACTTACTTGATGCCGTGAATGAAATCGGCGGCGACGTCGAGGGCTTGATCGAGCACCGCGAGCAGGCCGTGGCCCTGGCCCTTGAAGATCTCAAGACGGGCGTTGGGGATGAGCTTGATCTTTTCTTTCAGCAAGTCGATGCGCGCGAAGGGATCGCGGTCACCGCTCATGAAGAGGGTCGGGCACTTGATGTTTGGGAAGTGCTCGGTGCGGAGCTGGTCCGGGAATCCGGGACGGTGCAGTGGATATGAGAAGAGGACCAGGCCGCCGAAGTCTGCCTCGATGGTGGCCATGCTCGCGACGCGTCCTCCGAACGACTGGCCGCCGCCGATCACCTCGTGACCTCGTCCAGACGTCTTTATGAAGACCGGGACCGCGCGCTCAGCGCCTCCGCGGGGCAGGTCGACGGCGATTGCATCGATGGCGCGACGCTTGAAGCCGACTACATAGGGCTTCATCGACGCGGCGTTGCCCGATGCACCGTGACCGAGGACTACGCGCATCAGTTGAGCTCGGCGACGCGCTGTTGTTTCAACCACTCAGGCGAAATCTTTACCTCGACGCGAGCGATGCAGACCGCGCACCACACTCTTTCGCATCGTTCGCATGCGATGTGTTGATGATCCTTCGAGAGGTCGAGAGACATCGTGAAGGTGCCGCATTCCAAGCACTTCACTGGACATCGCACGAAAAAAAATCTTAGCGATCTCTTGACGTGGAGGATGCAATCGATGTATCAACACAACTTGTATGGCGATGCTGCTCGTGGTTGCCACCACAGAGGCGACGGACCCGACGCGAGTCAGCGGCCCATTTCGCACTTCCGCCGACGTCACGAAGACCTCATCGATGAGGCTTCGAGGCGAAGCCCGTTTGGTTGCGTGGAGGTAGGTGCAGAAAAAAATCGTCCATGACGTCTCTCAAGGGAATCATGTCCGCCAAACCATGGAACCTCGGGTCCGTATCACTAAGCGAAGGAGGTAAAGAATGATGGCTAAGAAGAAGGCAGCCAAGAAGCCGGCAGCCAAGAAGAAGGCCGCCAAGAAGAAGAAGTAAGAACTTCTTCTTTCGTAGTTACCTAAGTCGTTCGTTACGCGCCGGGGTTCTGTGGAGCCTCGGCGCTCTTTGTATGAGAGGGGACCCGCGGGTCCCCTCTCATGCTCACCCTCCCTCCTTGCGACGCTGGTGGGATAGCAAACAAAGTTGCGGCCGGGATAAACCCGGCCGCCAATGCCACGTCGGCATAAGACAGAGTTGCGGCCGGGATAAACCCGGCCGCCAATGCCATGACAGCAATAGATAAGGAGAGGCTTGACTATCGAACATCTGTTCGTTAGTCTGTAGCCACCTCCGCTTCTCGCCTGCGTCTTGCTCTCAGAGGCCCGCAATGAAAGATGCAGGAACTCGAACACGCCATCAGCACAATTCGGGTCCGCTTTGGCAGCCAGGCGCTGACGAGGGCGGCGGAGTTGCCGCCCCCGCAGCCCTGGCCAAGCCATACCCCCCTCGATCGCCTGACCGGAATCGAAGGCCTGCCCCGTGGACGGCTCGTGCTCCTGACCGGAAGCGGAACATGCGGCAAGCTCACTCTTGCGTTGGGGCTGCTTGCCGCCGCCACACGTGAGTTCGCGCACGCGGTGGTGATCGACACGCGCGGCGACTTCGATCCATGGGCTCTCCTTCCATTCGATCCGGATCTGGACTCGCTGACGGTGGTCCGGCTCGATCCCGACTCATCGGGAGAAGCGGCGACGGCGCTGGCGCGAGCCGGCGCGGGCTTCATCCTTTTAATGGGGGAGATCCCAGAGCAGTGGCTCGGACCCATGGAGGCAGGCGCCAACCGCTCGGGGTCGGTGATTGTCGGAGTGGTCGATGCTCCCGGCCGCGCGTTCGCGCACGCGTCGAGCCTGAGCCTCGGCTTTTCGCGCATTGAGTGGGTGTGGGAGCGAGATCAGCTCGTGGGACTGCGAACGATTGCGCGCTGTCTCAAGAATCGAGTCGCTCCGCCTCTCGGGGAATCCGAGCTCGAGATCCGCTACCCACTCGGTCCGCAGCTTCCATTCGCCTCGCCGGTGATCGAGGTGCCAATTGAAAAAGCTGATCTTGAATGCACGTCTGCTGCGGTCTGACTGGACATCTCGAGCTGGCGAAGCGCCCCGACCTCTATGGAGGCCCGGTCGTGGTGGGCGATTGGGAAAAGCATGTCATCGCAGCATCCGAAGAAGCGCTGCCGTTCGGGGTGCTGCCGGGGATGGCGCTGCGACAGGCCGAGCACCTTTGTCCACAGGCGACTTTCATCGCCCCTGACACGATTGCGGCTTCGCGCCTGCGTGAGCTCATCTCAATCGCGCTCTATGACCTCGCGCCAGTGGTGGAGGTGCGTGTCGAGGGCATCGCATGGCTTGATGTGAGCGGAGTCGTCAAGCCGGGAAGCTCGATCCGCGAGGCGCGGCGCCGGCTCCGCGCGGCGATCGGCCGCGAGCCTCGACTCGGTTTGGCGCCCGGACCTTTTTCAGCGCGAGTGGCGGCGGCTCGCGCGCGGCCAGGCCGTCTCGTGCAGGTCGAGGACGCCCGAACTTTTCTCGCGCCGCTCGCCTCGCGCGAGCTTCCACTGGACGAAGAGCAGCGCGAACGCCTGGACCTGCTCGGCCTGCGAACGCTCGGAGCGGTGGCCGCGATCGGCCCGCGCGAGCTGGAGAGCCAGCTCGGTCGCGAAGGGCGGCGCGCAGTCCTGCTCGCGCGCGGAGCTGAGCCCGATGAGCTCACCCCCTGGCGGCCGCCTCAGTTCACGAGCGCGCATCGCCAGTTCGAGCCGCCGGTTGAGGATCGTGAGGCGCTGCTCTTCGTCTCACGCGCTCTGTGCGGCGACCTCGCCGCGGAGCTTGGCCTTCGTGGCGCGGGCGCGAAGCGGGTGCGCGTGCGGCTCGTCTACGAATCAGCCGATCCCGACGAGCGAGCATCCACCGTCCGCCACCCGCTTTCGAGCGCGGCTGAACTTTTCGGGCTCATCGGCGGATGGATCAAGGAATGGCAGCCTCGCGCGCCGATCACCGAGCTGTGGATCGAGCTACCCGTGCTCGAGGCCGCCGGACGAAGGCAATTGCGGCTGTGGGCGGGCAATGATGGAACAAGCGAAGAGGTAATCGCCGCGTTCGAGCGGCTGCAGGAACGCCACGGCGACGATGTCGTGCGCAAGCCACGTCCAGCTCTGCTCTCCTCCCCACTCCCGTCGCAGCGCTTCGCATGAACCACTTGCCCGACTCAAAGACAAGCACCTGTCGGGATCGTTCCCTCATTCGCGGGATTGCCTTCGAACACCTTTTGCAAACCCCGATCCGCCGTGTACAGGTAGATTCCCGTCGAGCTCGAGAGCCAGAGTCGATTGCCATCTCCCAGCGCGCCGAATTCCAACTGGCCTGTAAACAAAACTGTGCCGGGGCTGCCTGGACCATCGATCAATCGGGTCTCGAAGCTGATCGTCGAGGCGCTGGGATCGAAGACGGCCACGACCGGCCGGCCACCGGAATCAAAGCCCTGCAACTCGACCTGCAAGCCTGGTCGATAAAACCAGATCGTTTGCGCGCCGGTGGCGAGATCGACCTGAGCAACGCTGTCGCTTGGCGTGCCTTTTCCCGGCACGGGTGGCGAAGGGTCACCAGGATCCACCCGGCGAATCCAGGCATTGCCGTCGCGAATCGCGAGCACGCTGTCGACGTGGGCCAGGGGTCTGGTCTCACCAGTCACCGGGTTCATCAACCATGCACCCGCCGGAGCCCTGCTGACCTGGTTGGCCTCGAGGTAGATCCCGGCCGAACTGAACTCGGCGACGTTGAAACCCTGGTCAACGGTCGGCGCCGAGGCAGCAAATACCTTCTCCGTCGCCGTCGACACATTGACGATGTGGATCCGGCCTGGATCTCCATGGTCCGGGTCAATGGACCCGTACGCATAGAAGGCCCCGTCGGGCGAGACCTGGGAAGCAGCCGCCGGCAGCCAGCGCTTCTCAGCACGATCGTAGAACGGGCCCCCGAACTGGAGTGGACCGTTGTAGAGCTTCGGGCTGGCGTCCGTGACGAACATGCCACCTTGCTGGCTGATGTTGACCCCTCCTGTTGGATCTACGGCGAACGTTCCCGCAGGAAAAGTGATGAATCCGCCCGAGTAGGTGAACGGGCTCGCGCCCGATTGCGAGCTGCGAACGACAGGCAGCCGGCACGAGAAGTCGACCTTCGTGAGCGGCAGGTCGGATGTCGCTGCAGATTGAGTCGCGACTGGAGTAACGCTCGGCGAGGGCAAGGCCGGGGTTTGGGCGACCGGCTGGGCCGGACCCTGCGAGCAAGCGACGATGAGAAAGATCAAGGCAATCACCAAACGATGCATCGCCTCGATCAAACGCGGGTGACCGCCTGAACGTTTCTTATGACCCGCCTGTTCTCGCCCCCCACCCCCGTCACCGTCACGTTGAACTCCGACGGCACCCCCGCCTTCATCGCGGGGGAGTGGTCGGGCTCGATTGATCCGATCGCGCGCTGGAAGGTCGAGACGGAGTGGTGGAACCGGCTGGTCGTCCGCGAGTACTGGAAAGTGCTGCTGGGCAGTGAGCTGCTGTGCGAGCTGTACCACGACCTGGATCGCGACCAGTGGTTCGTGGAGCGGGTCTATGACTGACGGATCAGAAGCAGCCGTTTGCGGGGTAGCCGGCCTGATTGGAGACCTTCTGCAGCCCGCCGGCATCCGAGTAGAGATAGATACCTTGCTGGCCGCCAAACCACACGCCGCGGCTATCAGCAATAAAGCGGTAATCCCCATGCGGCAAGCCAATCGCGTGTGCCTCGGTCGGCGACGAAGCCAGCCAGATGGCCTTGCTGTTTTCGTCTCCTGTGAGCGGCCAGGTGGCAATGATCGGGCGTCCTGCCACATCCGCGCCAAGAACCAAGACCCACGCATCCTGCTTTGTGAACCAGGAAACAGTCTTGCGATCAGACATCGTGAGGCGCTGCACTCGCGCCGGAATGGTGAAGCCGATCGGAGCCGATTGAGGATTCGGGCCCCCATCGGTGAACCAGAAGATACCCGGACCGCCGGCGACTGGTTCCATGAGGGTCCCTTCGCTGATGCCAAAACCACCGCCTGGTTCTTCAACCATCCCCGGAACGCCAGGGTTCTTCAACGTGCCACTGTTGAGATCAAGCAACAGGAGTCCCCCACCTGGCCCTTCATAACCGCCGTAAGTCAGCCAGATGCCCTCTGTTGCGAAATTGACGATCAGATATCCAGAAGGATCGCCAGAAGACGCAATATCTACGACTTTTTCATTGCGAGTCGGCACATCGACCAGATGGAGTCGCTGTCCACCTGGCGTTCCCGCGACCTTGTTTTCCAGATATACGTAGCGGGTTCCATCGGGCGATACCGCCTGGCGGCCAACTGGCAGCCAGCTCGAGAAAGCACGGTCAAAGTACACATCTCCATTGCCCGGGAGTGCTCTAGCCAGAGGGTCAAAGCTGACCGTCCCGGCGGGGAAGCTGATGAACCCTCCTTGACCATCCAGAGTCGAAATGGGAAGCCGGCACGAAAAGCCGACCGTTGCCGATGGAGTCGTCTGGGGACCGGGTGGCGATGCCGAAGTTGGATTTGCCACAGGTTGAGCCGCCTGGCTGCAGCCGGTCAGGAGCATGAGCAGCAGGAACAAGCTTTTTCGCACGCCCATACAACGGAACCGCAGCTTAGAAGGTGACGCCCTATGTCGAGCTCCACTGCCACTCCAATTTCTCGTTTCTCGACGGAGGATCGCATCCGGCCGAGCTCGCGATGCGCGCCGCCGAGCTGGAGATGCCCGCGCTCGCGATCACCGACCGCGGCGGCGTGTATGGGGCGGTCAAGTTCCTGCAGGCCTGCCGCAAGGTGGGCGTCAAGCCGCTGATCGGCGCCGCTCTCGAGGTCGACGGAGCCGAGCTGCTGCTGATCGCACGCAACCTGCGCGGCTACTCCAACCTCTGCCGGCTGATCAGCCTCGCCCACGTCGACCAGCCCAAAGGGGAGGCGCGGACAGGACTCGCGACCGTCGCTCAACACCGAGGCGATCTCTTCTACCTCACCGCCACGGACGAGGAGAACAGCTTGCGCGGGCTCCAGGAGGCGCTCGGCAAGGAAAACGTGTTCAGCGAGCTCCATCACCACCTCCGTCCGGAGGATGCGTGGGTGCTGGAGGGGCGGGCCGAGATGGCCAAGCGGTGCGGCGCGCCCGCGGTCGCCACCAACGCCGTCCACTACCACGTCCGCGAACGCCGCCGGCTCCATGACGTGATGGTCGCCATCCGTCACCGCGCCACCCTGGACGAGGCGCGGGCACATCTGTTTCCCAACAGCGAGCACTGCCTCAAAGGCGGCGACGAGATGCGTGCGCTGTTCAAAGGACACGCCGCAGCGCTGGCCACGCCGTGGGAGATCGCCCAGGAGTGCGACCTCGAACTCGATTTTCGGAAGGTCAGGTTTCCGGGCTACCCCGTGCCTGAGGGCGAGACCCCGTTCTCTTTTCTCTACAAGCTCTGCTTCGAGGGGGTTCGCGAGCGGTACCGGCCGATCACGCTCGCCGTCACACAGAGGCTTCAGCGCGAGCTGGAGGTGATCGAGAAGACCGGGCTCGCCGAGTTCTTCCTCATCAACTGGGACCTGATGCGCTTCGCGCGCGAGCACGGCGTGCCTGGCCAGGGCCGCGGATCCGCTGCCGACTCGATCGTCGCTTACGTGCTCGGCATCACGCGTGTCGACCCCATCGAACACAACCTCCTCTTCGAGCGCTTCCTGCACGAGGAGATGACGAGCACGCCCGACATCGACATCGATTTCTCAACCGAGCATCGCGAGCAGGTGATCCAGTACGTCTACGACAAGTACGGGTGGGAACGGACCGGGATGGTGTGCAACGTCGTCACCTTCCAGCCTCGCATGGCGATCCGGCAGGTCGGCAAGGCGCTGGGATTTTCGGCCGAGATGGTCGACCGGTTGGCCAAGGGCGTGGACCGATGGTTCACCGAGGACGTCGAGGACTCGATGACCGGCGCCGTGCCGCCGCCCGACATGAGGCCGCAGAGCTGGCAGCAGTTCCTCGAGCTGTGCCGCGAGGTGCAGGACTTTCCGCGCCACCTTTCAATCCACAACGGCGGGATGCTGGTGACCGGCGAGCCGCTGGTGGACATCGCGCCGGTCGAGCCGGCGACGATGGAAGGGCGACGCGTCGTTCAGTTCAACAAGGACGACGTCGAAGACCTCGGCTTGATCAAGATGGACATGCTGGGGCTGCGCACGCTGTCGGTGGTGGCGGAGGCTCTGGAGCTGATCCGCGATCGGACCGGCGTTCGCCCGGACCTCGACCAGCTGCCGCTCAACGACCCGAAGGTCTTCGAGATGTGCAGCGAGGCCGACACGATCGGGGTGTTCCAGATCGAGTCACGCGCGCAGATGCAGACGCTTCCCCGCACCCGACCGAAGAGCTTCAACGACCTGGTGGTCGAGGTGGCGATCATCCGGCCGGGGCCGATCCAGGGGAACGCGGTTCATCCATACATTCGCCGCAAGCAGGGTCGGGAGCCGGTCACGTATGCGCATCCGCTGCTGGAGCCGATCCTCGCCGACACGATGGGAGTGATCCTCTATCAGGAGCAGATCATCGAGATCGCGATGAGGGTCGCCGGCATGACGCCGAGCGGGGCCGACGGGTTCCGGCGCGCGATGACCCGCCATCTCAACCATGTGGAGATGTCATCGCTGGAGGGAGACTTCATCGCCGGCTGTCTTGCCAATGAGGTCCCCCGCGAGGTCGCGGACATGCTGTTTGCGGCTGTACAGGGCTTCGCGGTGTACGGCTTCTGCCGGTCACACGCCGCTGCCTTCGCGCGCACCGCGTATGAGACGGCATGGCTGAAGCTGAATCACGCGGTCGAGTTTGGGTGCGGCCTTCTCAACAACCAGCCGATGGGTTTCTATCACCCGAGCGTGCTGGTCGAGGACCTGAAGCGGCATGGGGTGACGGTGCTGCCGGTTGATGTCAACCGCTCCGACGTCCGCTGCCTGCCTGAGCCTCTGCTTGAATCCGCACGTTTGGCGCCAAACGCGCCATATATCGGACTCCGAAACGAACTTTTGGCGCCAAACGCGCATAACGGCGCCCCGGCCGAAAATGGACAGACCTCTGCGGGGCCCTCCCTTTTGTCCGGTTTCCTCCCCCAACCGGCCGACCTCCGGCCAGGGTATGGAAATTTCGAAACCCCGACAACCCTGCCTGTTAAGAACACCCACGGGATGCGCATCGGCTTCAACTACGTGCGCGACCTCGGTGAGGACGGCCGCAAGGCGATCGTCGACGAACGCGCCAACGGCGGCGCCTTCACCTCCTTCGACAATTTCATCGACCGCCTCCGCGGCGGCCCCATCGGCCCCCGTGCCGTGCGCAACCTCGTCATGGTCGGCGCCTTCGACCGGCTCGGCCGGCCGCGACGGGAACTGCTGTGGGGCTGGCAAGAGCGATGGCACGGCCATGGCTTGCGCAAGGGCATTCAACCCCAGTCAGAGCTGAAGCTGAAGGCAATCGCGCCGAGCCTGCCCGACCTCGACGACTTCGACATCAACCAGCTCGAGTACCGCATCTCCGATCTCTCGACCGGCCACCACCTCATCCATTTCTGCAGGGACCGGCTCAAGGAGCTCGGCGCGCTCGAAAGCAACAAGCTCTCATCCATTCCAAGCGGGAAAACAGTCAGGGTCGCCGGGCTCGTCATCACGCGTCAGGCCCCGTCGACCGCGAAGAAGATCCGCTTCTTCACGCTGGAAGACGAATTCGGGCAGGTCAACGTGACCATCAAGCCCGACGTCTACGATCGCTACCGCCAGGTCGCCAACCGCCAACCGATCCTCGTCATCGACGGCGTGATGCAGCGCCAGGACGGAGTCTGGTCGGTCCTCGCCTCGCACATCGAGGCCCTGCAGGGCGTGCCCAGGCCAAAACAAAGGTCGCACGACTACCGGTAAGTCCATCATTTGCGCTCATGTCCCGCGAGCATTGGGAGCGCGAATCATCCAACTGGGCGGCATGGGCGCGACGCCCTGACTTCGATGCCTACTGGAAGTATTCCCAGGCGTTCTTCGAGCTCCTTCCCTCTCCCGGCTGGCGAACTCTCGAAGTGGGTTGCGGGGAAGGCCGCGTCAGCCGAGATCTTGTCAAACGGGGCCATCGGGTGACCGGCTTGGACACGTCACAGACGCTGATACACCTGGCCAATGACGCGGACCAGCAAAGCTCGTACCTGAGAGCGGACGCTGCGGCTCTGCCTCTCGCCAGCGAATCCTTCGACCTGGTCGTCTTCTACAACTCGCTGATGGATGTCGACGACATGGAACTGAGCGTGCGTGAAGCCGCGAGGGTTCTGCACCATGGGGGTGCGATGTGTGCCTGCGTCACGCATCCCATCGCCGACGCGGGGCGCTATGAGTCTGAGGACTCAGACGCTCGATTCATCATCGAGGGGACGTACCTCGGCGACCGGCGGTGGTTCGCCGCCCACATAGAACGTGAGGGCACCCCCATGAATTTCGCAGGTTGGGCCTATCCGCTCGAAGGTTATTTCGGCGCGCTGGAACGGGCTGGTTTCGTGATCCAGGCGGTGCGGGAACCCACCTCCAGTGAGGCCGGCGACGACAAGCGGTGGAGCCGAATTCCCCTCTTTCTGATGTGGCGGGCGGTCAAACCGTGAAAGACTTCCTTACTTTCCGTAGCCAGACGAGGGTCTTTTGATCCAAGCTATCGAATTAGCGCGCCGCTCCACGCGACACAGCAACCCCTAGAAGGAAGACCAAATGTCAATCGGCAGAGAAATCGAAGACATCGCGCGGGACCTGATCAAGCACCAGCACGACCATCCCCCGGTCCGCGACCTCAATCGCGACGTCGACCGCAAGCTCACCTTCGCCGATCGCGTAGCGTCCGATTTCGCGCGCCTCGTCGGCAGCTGGATCTTCGTGCTCGCCCAGGTCGGCCTGATGCTGCTTTGGGTCCTGCTCAACGCCATCGGCCTCCTCCGCCACTGGGACCCGTACCCGTTCCTGTTCCTCAACTTCGTCTTCAGCCTCGAGGCCGCCATCTGGGTCTCGGTCGTGTTGATGACCCTGAACAGCATGGCCGACCGCGACCGCATGCGCGCCCAGAACGAATACGAGCTCAACGTCAAAGCCGAGGAGGAGCTGAAGGCGTTGATGAACCACCTCATGCACCAGGACGAGATCTTGCTGCAGATCGTCAACCGCCTCGACCGCGGCGACCGGGAGATGAAGAGGCTTGCGCGCAGGCTCGAACAGTTGCTCGAGGCTAGCGCTGAGGCTTCGCGACCTCCGCAGGCTCCGCAGGCCCCGCACGCTCCGCAGGCTCCGACTTCGCCGGCGCCTGCATCGTCCCCCGCGCCCGCGACGCCTCCGGCTGAGCGACCGCTCGGGCTCCCAACCCCCTGACCGTCGGGGATCAGACCCGGTACACGAAGTACTCGCCGTTCGAGTAGACCAGCGTCCCGTGCTGCTGCCAGTAGGCCTGGCTGGCCGCTCGTGACGGCACAAGCTCCTGCGGACCGATGAGCACGTAACTGACGCCGTACCTGTCGACGAGGTCGGCCGTGTTCTGGTCCCCGCGAAGGATTGCCGCCTCGTCCGCCTGCTTCTTCACGAAATCGTGCAGCCCGTAGGTCCAGAGCCATCCGGGATACCCGCTCATCACGCGCCTTCCCGCCAGGGTCGGAATTGGGCTGTTGTGCTCATCCGCCACCGCGAAGACCGCGTCGTAGCGTGTGTTCTGCCGCACCCAGTCCGCGACCTGCAGACCTTTAGTGTCGGTGAACTCGTAGGAGCTGACGCCGGCGTCGGAGGCACGAACGAGATCGAGAGTGCCGGAGAGGCCGAGCAAGATCAGCAGGACCGACGCAACGACCACGCCGCCCGGCCCTCGACGAATGATCGCGGCGACGAGCCCGCCGACCACGATGCTGCCCAGCAGCGCCCAGAAGATGAAGAACTTGGTGTTGTCCCAGTCCCACGGCTGGAGAACAATCACATTCGGGACCAGGAACCACATCCACATCGGCGCAAACCACTTCGCGAAGGCGACAGGAACCCATCGCTGCGCGAAATGAGCTGCGATGAGCAGGGGGATGAACACGGAGAGGTTCTTGATCCAGAACCAGACGAAATCGACCGGGAAGTAGATCACCCCATCGCGCTGCCAATCCGTGTACGAGAGCCAGCCGACCTCGAGGCAGTACCCATGAATTGCGGACCCGCCGCACCCGTTGTTGTTGACCGGCGGCCACATCCAGAGCAAGACCGGGATCCCGAGCGCAAGCGCCGGGATGAAGTACGCGAGCCACTCCCGGCGCCAGTTGAAGACCGCCCAGAACGCGGCCAGCGCGACGACCGTCCCATAGGCGTGCACGTGGAAGGCCGGCATGAGGCCGGCCACGACTCCCGGAAACAGGAGCGCCGTCCAACCACTGTGCTCGCGTACCGCCAGCCACACGAGCAGAAGGACGATCAGCGCCAGGCTGAAGCCGAACAGCGTCGAGCGCTGCGGGACGAGATAGGCGAGCACCGGGTTGAGCCACTGGAAGTTGAGCTCGCGGTTGAGCGTGTACTCATGCGGCAGATGCGCCAGGATCCCGATACCGTGGCCTGCGACTTCGAAGATCAGGTAGAGGAAGCCCAGGCCGCCGCTGAGCAGGAAAACGAAGACCGCGATCGCAGCCGCGGCGCGACCGCCAGCGAAACGCGCGGCCGCGAGGTACAGCACGGCCGGGAAGGCGAGGCCGAGCAGGCCCGAGCTGAGCACGAGCGCGTAAGGCAGCGAGCTGCCGAGCGGCACGAAATTGGCGGCGAGGAAATCGATCATGAACGGGTAGCCGAGGTTGTTGCCAGGGTCGATCGGGTACTGCGGCGGGAAGTTGTGCCCGTACGCGAACGAGCCGGCGAACGTCAGGTGCGCCGCCCAGTCGCCCCAGATGTTGATGTAGCCCGCCCACAGCCCTTCGGGCTTGAAGATGTAGGCCTGGTGCAGGAAGTGCACCGTCCACGCTCCGCAGACCAGAAGGATGGCTGCGAGCGGCCACGGATGGCCCGGCGTCCGCAGCGGCGAGCTCCAGCGCGCGATCGCATCGAGAAGGTCCGCGGAGGCTTGCTCGCGGTTCGCTATGACGGCCCCCACCCCGGCGCCGACCGCGATTGCGATGCCGGCGAGAACCGTGCCCACCGTGACATCACGCACCAGCATCGACAGGGCGAAGCTCGCCAGAGAAACGGCCATGGCGCCGAGCACCGTTCCATAGGCGAGGCGCTCTTCGAAGTTGAGTGCGGCGCGATTCAGATAGGTGATGCCGAAGCCCGCGACCACGCAGCCCACGAGCAGGATCGCAGCAGCTCCGAACAACAGACCGATGAGCACCAAGAGGAGCAGGAGCCCGCCAACGCTGATCCAGCGGCCCGTCACACCGATCGAAGGCACCGTTACCGGGCGAGCTGCGCCCTCCGCCATCTAGATCCCCTTCAGCTCCAGCACCACAGCTGCGGCTGCGACGCCGGCAGGTTCGGCTTGCAGTTGACGAGCCACATCTTCGGGCCCCATATCGGCGTGCCCGGGCTGGGATCGTTGGCGGAAATCGAGATCGGGAGCCCGGTCCACAACGGATAGAAATAGAAGAAGAACGCGACAGTCATGCCCAGATGCGCGACAAGCAACCGGCGGCCGACGGTCGGCAGATGGGTAGCGACGTACGCGAGCACAAACGCCAGCGCGAGGATCATGAAAACCAGCCCGCCGAACATGTGGTAGAGAAACAGCACGCGGCTGATGTGCGACCACGGCAGGTATTGGGTGACAAACCCGAGCAGGATCACAGTCGCCGGGAAGCTTCGGTGCCGGACGATGAAGTACGGCAGGGCGAGGACGCAAGGAATACTCGTCCACCAGATCCATGGATTCCCGAGGTCCTCGATGCGCGAGATCAGCGCCTGGCCGGTCCAGTGGTCGATGCCAAGATTCGTGTACTCCGCGTAGTAAAGGACCGGCCTCGACAGGAACGGCCACGACCACCACGGTGAGCCGTACGGGTGCGTGGCGGTCAGCGTCGCGTGATAGATGTACGACTGCTTCTGGTATTCGATGAGGTCCGCCAGGTTCTGGAACTGGCCGCGAGCGAAGAACGGATACCACGATGCGTAGTAGATCGCGAGCGGGATCACCACTAGAGCGACGAGCGCGAGCAGCACATACACATCCCCTCGAGCGCCGCCGGCCACTGCCGGCCCGTCGCCACGTCCCCACGTCCAGATCGGATCGTCTTGCGGGCCTATGTGCAAGTCGACATGCCGCCTGATCGCCCTGCCCACGAGCAAGAAGACGATGCTCGCCCAGGCGGCCAGGACGATCCATTTCGACGCGATACCGAGTCCAAGCACGATGCCAAGAAGAAACAAGGTCACGATCGAGGCGCGCGGCGTTCGACTCTGGGTGTGGAACAGGTACACCGTGTACGCGAGCAGGATGAAGAAGATCGGGAAGATGTCGATCATGCCGATTCGGGATTGCAAAAAGAACATCCCGTCGAAGCACACGAGCGTCGCTGCTGCCACGGCGAAAAGACGATTCGGCCACAAGCGCCTCGCCAGGAGGTACATCAAAGGCACGCACAGGGTTCCGAAGATGCAGACCGCGATGCGCCATCCGAAGGTGTTGAAGCCGAGGTCGATGTACTGGCCGGTCGCGTCCTGGAAGTGGGCGCGATACCACCCGTAACCCCATTCGCCGGCGCCGATGATCAGCTTCGAGAGCGGCGGCTCGGGGTCGAAGTAAGGGCAGTACAGGCTATGGGGATGGCATTGCACGTTCTTGATGTCGTCGTACGCGTCGACCGGGAAGTAGATCTCGTCGAAGACCTGTCCGTTGGGCGGTGAGAGCTGGCCGTTGCTGTCCGGATACCCGCGGTTGAACGGATAGGCGAGTCCGCACAGCGTCCCGGGATCGCCCTGCGGATCGATGGGCGTGTTGGGGACGCAGTTGGAGACGATCGGTCCCTGGAATGGATGAAGGAAGAAGTCCGGCATGATCGGGCTGTAGAAACGCAATACGAAAGCGACCACTGTGAACGCGAGGATCGCGATCGCATCCCAGCGATCGAAATACACCGGCTGCTCCGGTCCGACCGCCTCGGTAAAAACCGGTCGCGCCCTTTCCAGGACGTCGACCCGGTGCTCAATCACCGGCGCTTCTTTCGACGCCGGCCTCCTCCAAGGTTCTGGCCCATTCGATACGGCAGCTTCGCGGTGATCTCCCACGAAGCAGCGTCCGCGTCCGGTATGGGCATTGCGATCGTGTCCTCATAGAAGAGGCGCGACCCGAGCCGCTTTTTGATCGTGGCGAGCTGCTCCTCGTCTCCACGAATGCGAACGAAAAGCGCAGGTTTCTCGAGCAGGGGCTTCATGATCCGAGCCACCTTCGAGCGCCGGGAATCCTGGAAGGCAACCTTGAGCGGCTGCACCTTCACCATGCGGATGTTTTCGTACGCAATCAAGACGTCGGAGAAGAGCGTCGATACCTTGAGCCCGGAATCGAGCGGCTCTACGAAGCTGCGCCACCGATAAATGAGGAACGCCCCGCCAAGGAGCAGGCCGACCGGCGCGTAGAAGAGCCAGATGATGTTGCCGGAGTTGAGGGGCTGGTGCGAGTACAGGACGACCACGATCGCGACGAGTCCGACCGCCACCAGCAGGCCGGCGTAAAACCGCTGCCAGCGCCATAGCTCCTCGGCGTAGAGGATCCGCTGCCGTCCCTTGGCCGCGCGCGACCCGTTCGAGCTCAAGCTACTGATTATCGGGTAGCGACCAGCTCCGACTCCGTTCTACGGCGCGGCGCCACTGCGACTGGAGCGCCTGGGCCTGATCGCGGGACATGGTTGGTTCGAACTCTTGGTCGAGCTTCCACAAGCCCTCGAGGTCGGCGTCAGTCCAGACTTCGGCGCCCAGCCCGGCGAGAAAGGCGGCGCCCAGGGCGGTGGTCTCGGTCTGCCGCGGCCGCCTCACCGGAATGCCAAGCAGGTCGGCCTGGAACTGGCAGAGCACATCCATGACGGCGGCGCCGCCGTCGACCCGGAGCTCCTTCAACGGCCGGCCTGTGTCCCCCTGCATCGCCTCGACCACGTCGAAAGTCTGATATGCCATCGCTTCCACGGCGGCGCGCACGATCTGGGCGCGCCCGCTGCCCCTGGTGAGGCCGACGATCGTGCCCCGCGCGAACGGATCCCAGTAAGGCGCACCCAGGCCGACGAAAGCGGGAACCATGAACACCCCACCGGCGTCAGGAACCGAAGACGCCAGCGGGCCCGCATCCGCGGCGCTGCCCACGATCCCGAGGCCGTCGCGCAGCCACTGCAAGGCAGCCCCGGTGATGAAGATGGCGCCCTCGAGCGCGTAGCTGAGGCGCCCCGACCGGCGCCATGCGACCGTGGTCAGCATCCCTGACTTCGAGGGCACGCGTTCCGCGCCGGTCTGCGCGAGTACGAAGGACCCGGTGCCGTATGTGTTCTTGGCCATGCCGACGGTGGTGCACGCCTGTCCGAACAGCGCAGCCTGCTGATCGCCGGCAATCCCCGCGATGGGCGCTTCGATGCCGCCGAACGCGTCGGGAACGCTGGTCGATATCGGCCCGCTCGAGTCGCGCACCTCGGGGAGGTTGGCAAGCGAGACGCCGAAGAGATCGGCCATCTCCTGGCTCCACTCGCCGCGCCCGATGTCGAAGAGAAGCGTGCGCGACGCATTCGAGGCGTCGGTAACGTGATCGCGACCGGCGGAAAGCCGCGCAACGAGCCAGCTATCCACCGTCCCCACCGCGGCGTCTTTCGCGCCGGGGACATGGCGAAGCACCCATGCCAGCTTGGTGGCCGTGAAATACGGATCGATGACGAGCCCTGTCACCGCGCGCACGCGGTCTTCATGACCGGCCTCGCGCAGGCGCACGCAATCCGCGGCGGTGCGGCGGTCCTGCCACACGACCGCGCGGGCGAGCGGCTGCAGCGTGTGGCGATCCCAGACCACGAGCGTCTCCCGTTGGTTGGTGATGCCAATCGCGGCGACGTCGGTCGGCCCAGCGCCGGCTGCGACAAGCGCTTGACGCGCGCTGTCCTGCACCGCCGCCCAGATCTCGTCAGCGTCGTGCTCGACCCAGCCCGGCTGGGGGAAATGCTGCGTGATCTCCCTGTAGCCCTTGCCCACGACGCTGCCGTCCATGCCGACCGCTACAGCGGTCGCCCCTGTCGTCCCCTCGTCGAGGCTGAGAACTACTCGGCGATGGCTAGCCGTGCGCTTTCCAGGTCCGGTTCAAGCTCCCGCTCGCGTAGCCCTCGAGGTCGAGCGACACGAACCGGTAGCCGGCCGACTGCAGGGCGCTGACGACTCGCTCGCGTTCCGACACCAGGCGCGCGATCTCCGCGGGCTCGACCTCGATGCGCGCAACGTCGCCGTGATGGCGGACGCGGACCTGCATGAACCCGAGGGCTTTGATCGCGGCTTCGGCCGTCTCGATCTGGCGCAACACTTCGACCGTCACCTCGGTCCCATGTGGGATTCGCGACGAGAGGCAGGCGAACGACGCCTTGTTCCAGTTGGGCAGGCCGAGACGGCGCGCGGCGGCGCGGATCTCCGCCTTGCCCATACCCGCCTCGAGCAACGGAAAGCGGATGCCACGGCGCACGGCCGAGCCGTGGCCCGGCCGATGGTCGTCCACGTCGTCGGCCGTCGCGCCGTATGCGATGTGGTCGAGACCGAGGTTGCGCCGCACCGGCTCCAGTGTTTCGAAGAGCTCTTCCTTGCAGTGGAAGCATCGATCCGGGTTGTTGCGCCGGTAGGCGTCGAGCTCGACCTCGGCGGTGGACACTTCGACCAGCCTCGCACCAAGCGAGCGGGCCAGGGTACGCGCCTCTTCCTGCTCCGACTCGGGGTAGGCGGGCGAGCTGGCCAGGACGGCCACGGCGCGCTCGCCAAGCTCGTCCAGGGCCAGCTTCAGGAGCAGCGATGAGTCGACGCCGCCCGAGAAAGCCACGAGAACTGAGGAGAGGTCGCGCACGATGCCGCGCGCGCTTTCAACCTTGTTCGCGTCGTGCCGGTCCAGCTGGATCATCTATCCAGCGACAGACTAGCTCGCTCGGGCTTCGGAGGGCTCCACCGCGGCCGTGCCACACCAGGCTTCGTAGTCGATGAGCCCTGTCACGGTGGGGTTGTCGCCGCAAAGGGGGCAGCTCTTGCTGTGGGGCAGCTTGAGCTCACGGAAGCTCATGTCCTCGCCCTCGAACAGCAGGTAGCGGCCGATCATGGGGCGGCCGATATTCAGCAGGTACTTGATCGTCTCGAAAGCCATCATGCTGCCGATGATCCCGGGCAGCACTCCGAAAACGCCGGCCTCCGCGCAGCTCTGCACCTCGCCCGGCGGCGGGGGTTCCGGGAAGAGGCAGCGGTAGCAGCCCGTGCCCTTGGCGGAATCGAACAGCGCGAGACGGCCCTCGAAACGAAGGATGCTTCCATGCACCAGCGGCTTGGCCAGGAAGTAGGCCGCGTCATTGGCCAGGTAGCGCGTTGGGAAGTTGTCGGTGCCGTCGACGATGATGTCGTAGGGCTCGAAGATGCGCATCGCCGTCTCCGAGTTGAGGTGCTCGTCGATCGGGACCACCTCGACGTCGGGGTTCAGGTTGCGCAGGGTGTCAGCCGCCGACTCGACCTTCAGGCGTCCGATATCGTCGGTGCCGTGGAGCAGCTGGCGCTGGAGGTTGGAGGCGTCGACGCGGTCGAAGTCGACCACCCCGATCTTGCCCACGCCGGCCGCGGCCAGGTACATGCCCGCGGGCGAGCCGAGACCGCCGGCGCCAAGGAGCAGGACGCTTGAGGATAGGAGCTTGCGCTGGCCCGCGCCGCCGACCTCGGGGAGGATTAGGTGCCGGGCGTAGCGGGAAACCTGAGCGGGGGTGAAGCCTTTTGTTGGAGCCATTCTGCAAGTCACTATACCCAGGGTCGCTTGGCTCTTATTCCTATAGTGAGTAGCCCGTGGAAACTGAATACCTGGACGAAGAACAGGTGATCGCCCTGTACAACAAGGTTCGCACCGGCAAGCGGACCTGGCCGACCGGCATCTGGAGCTCCCCCGCGGCGCTGCAGTATGCCGTGACGATATTCGACTACTGGATCCATAACGTCATGGGCTGGAAGGGATGGCCGGAGGCACGCGGCAAGGTGACGCCCGCTCTGCTCGAGGAGCACCGGCTGGCCGACCTCGTGGAGAGCGTGTTCGTGCCCGAATTCGGGGACGACTGGCTCGACTTCGAGATCGTGCTCAACGAGAGCATGCGGCTGTCCGAGGACGAGGCCTGGGCGCCGGACGTCGCCGACCGGCAGGAGCGCGTGGAATCGGCCTTCGAGCACGCCTTCGAGCAGCTCATCGGCTCGTCCAAGCAGCAGCCCAAGCTCCTCCCCACCTACCACCGATTCCGCAACCACCTGCTGCGCATGTGGAGCGCGTTCCAGGAGGCCCAGGCCGAGCACGACAAGGCCGAGAGGGAGTCGGCGGAGCGGTTCTGGGCTCCCCTGCGACTGGTGCGGAGCACCCGCGGGCAGGCCGCCGAGGCATGGTCGATCGTCAACGCCGACGATGAACGGCGCGGCGAGGTGACGGTGGTATGGGGCGAGCCGCATCCTTATTGCCTGGTGATCCTCGACGACGCCATCGAGACGGGTGGCTGGGAGCAGGTCATCTACCGTCTCGAGCAGGAGATCCTGGTCGAGGAGCCCGGCGTCGTGAGCTACGCCGTATGGCACAAGGGATTCGTCGGCGAGTACTACCGCTGCGCTGACTGCGGCGAGCTGCACAGCCAGTTCGACGAGGACGCCGGCAAGGAGCTGCGCCTCGACGACCTGGAGCCGCCGGACGAGCGGTAGTTCCTGACCGTCAGTCGACCGTCAGGTCGTAGTTCTTCCCCTCCCAACCGGTGACGTAGTGGGCCGTCCAGGCGAGCTGCGCGCCAGACGCGAGCTTGTTGGAAGGGATCTCGGCCACCCAGACGCCCAGCGTCGTGTCGATTGCGTCGGCCTCCGCGAACGTCTTCCATTCGTCGAACGTGTAGTGCACCGATCCCGGCCGGGGGAGCTGCACGCGCAGGCGCCGGCCGGCCGCGATATGGGCGATCTGATGCTTGTGCGACCAGACGAATGCGGGCTCCTGCGGCGACCCTTCCGTGTAGCGGCGCCGAGCGGGCAGGACGATGTCGGGGAAGCCGGCGAGCGCGATGGTCACGAGCAGCTCGAGGTACTCGGCGTGGGCCCAGCCGAGGGGCGAAACCGAACCGGTCGCTTTCCCGAAGGTGAGCCCGCGGCCGGGAATGTCAGGGCCATCCCAAACCTGCTCCGGCAGCATCGAGCCCTGGCTGGCGAAACCTTCCAGGCTTCGCACCATCTCGGCGGCCGGCAGGCCCATGGAAAAAAAGTGGCGGGCGCGCTCGCCTGTGAGCACGGGCCAGGGCCGCCCTGTGCCGCTTCCGTCCCAAGGCGATCCCTCATCGTGCTCTCCATAACGGTCGCCGACGTACCGGCGCCACGATGGTCCAGCGGGCAGGCTGGCCTTGAGGTTGGAGTCGACGCCTTGAAGGCTGCGAAGGATGCGCTCGTCCTTCGGCCGGCGCAGCCCGTATCTGACAAGCTCGAGGAACTCGGGCGCGATCGCCCCTTCGGTTGGGCGGTGGTCTGGATCGCCGGCAAGCCGCACATATTGGCCCCCCGGCGTCGAGCACCACGTCTCGACGCGATCGTTCCAGTAATCCGCCACCGCCCGCAGATGGCTCGCGGCGACGTGCTCGCCTGCCTCATTCGCAAACTCCGCCGAGACGATGAGTGCGGCGATGCATGCGGCCAGCGTCGAGGGCGAAAGTCCGCCGAGATCCTCCCAGCGGTCGAGTTGCGTCAGCGGGCCCTCGCGGATGATGAACTGGGCGGCCGGACGGACCATGACGGGGTATGGGTCGTGGTCGAGGCACCCCGCGACGCCCAGTCGCCATGCGAGCAGGATGGGCAGCGCGACCTGGTCGAGCTCGGTCGAAGTCCAGTGCGGGGTCCCGTCCATGAACCAGTTCTGGAACCACGCCCCATCGGCACGCTGGCGTGACTGCAGGTGGCGAAACGCGCGCAGCGCGGCCGCCTGATCGCCCGCATCGAGCAGCGCGGTGGCGATGCGACAGAGGTCGCGGGGCCAGACCAGGTGGTAGATCTGATTGCCGTTGTGATTCGACTCACCCCATGGGGCGGCGGGCGAGGCGATGAACGCGCCGGCATGTGACTTGTCCTCCAGGCAGCGCAGCACCGCCAGCGATGCCTGGGCGAGCGAACCCTCGTCCCCGCTCACCTTGACGAGCGCGGGCGGGAGGTCGGGCAGGGATCGCCACGCGCGTTCGAAATCGTGCCGCACATTGCCGGCCCCTTTCTGGAGTGCGGTCCGAGCGACCTCTTCGGCGTCGGCTCGCGTGTGCGCGAAACCGACCGCGATCTGGAACGACCCGGCGCGGATTCCGATCTCTGCGCCTGCTGCGACGTTGCCTGGACCCGCTCGCTCGTATGTGGTTGTGAGGTAGCCATCGCCGTCGTGGAGGTCGATCTGCAGGTCCGAGCTGCGGTAGTAGCCGACAGTAGCTCGGCTGAACGGACCGACGATGCAGATCCACACGTCCTGCTGGCGCAGGAGCAGAGCCGGCGGATGCGTATCCAGAACCTGCCCGAAATTGCCTTCGCTGCCCGGCTGCCAATGCGCCGACGCTTGCATGTACAGGCGCACATCGGGGAGCTCGGGAGTGAAAGTGGCCGCGATGAGCAGCGCGTTCTCGTCCGGGTCGGTGAAGAACTCCTTGGTCAGGCGATATTCGTGGTGGGTGCTGTCAACCGTGAACGCTGGGATGCCTGGAGCCAGCCAGGAGACGCGGTGCTGGCCGTCGCCCGAGTCATCGACGGGAGGCGCTCCGCCCGCGGAGGCGAAGAAGCGAAGCTCGTGCAGCGCAACGCGGTCGATGGTCGGAAAGAAGACTTCGCTGAGGGCGCCGTCGGCGAGCGTGTACCAGAGCTTGCTCCTGGGACCAGGCGCCGCTCCGAATGCCATCTTGCGCCCCGGTCCCCACATCGGGGGCGCGCCTGGACCGCCTGGTGCCTCCATTCGGTGCTAAGTATGAAAGGGCCCCACGGCGGATAGAATCGAGCGACGGCAGGGACTCGCCGGGGAGATGGCTGAGTGGTCGAAAGCACCCGCCTGCTAAGCGGGTAGGGGGTGTAAAGCTCCCTCGAGGGTTCGAATCCCTCTCTTCCCGCTTCCAGAGCTAGCAGCGCCTGGACCGGCTGGATAAGTCATCGGATCGTCACCAGCGAAGTCAGCGTTCGCGTAGTCGATGGCGGTGTTGATGAGCAGCCTGACGCGGCCCACGCGGTCCGCTCGAGGTTTATAGCCGATGAGTTGACCGGCTGGAGCCCTGTTAAGGGGGACTTTTCCACAGGCCTAGGGAGAGCGGTACAATTCGGTTGCCCGCCCCAGCATGCGTCGAAACACACCCATGAGGAGTCTTGTTAAGTGGCGACAGAGCCAGATCAACCGCGCGACGGTCTATTAACCGTCCGCCAGCTCGTCGAAGAGTTCGACCGGTACCTGGTGCGCCGAAACCGGTCACGAAACACTCGCGAAACCTACGGTATGGCCCTCGACGATTTCGCCTCCTTCGCAGAGAAACACGGCGCATTTGACGCGTCATCGCTGGCACGGGAACACATTGAGGGCTGGCAATACAGCCTCGCCCACCGGAAGCCTCGCACGCGAAGCCTCTATGGAACTGCTCTCCGCATGTGCCTGAGATGGGCAGCCGAGCATGAGAGGCCCGTCACTGCAAATCTGTATATGCGTGTGGAGACCACACAGGTTCCTGATCTCGAGCCCCGGCCCCTGCCGATGGATGACATTTCGAAAATCCTCTCCTACTTTCGATCCATTGAGCTTCCGACACGCAGTGACCTCCGCGACAGGGCTCTGTTCCTCTGTCTCGTGACTACCGGAGCAAGAATTGGCGAGGTTCTCCAGATGACTCGCCGCGACGCAAACCGTCCTTCGTTAGTCAGACAGAAAGGCGGTAAGAACGTGTCGATCACTCTGATCGCTCCGGTCAGAGATGCCATTGCGCGCTACGTCACTGCACGTCATGACGATCACACCGCGCTCTGGGTCAAAGTCGCGCGCTCGAAAGCTGTCAAGACCTTGACCGAAGCCGATGTCCGAAGGCTTTTCTGGAAGACCGCGCAGTTGGCAGGGGTGCCGCGCTTCACAACGCATCAGCTGCGACACACCGCAGCAACGCGATTATTCGAGATGAAGGTGCCTGAATCCGTGATCGCTGATTACCTGGGTCACGGCGATCTGGATTCGCTTCGGGGCTATGTCGACTTCAGCAGTCGGCGCAACGAAGCGGCGACGGTCATGGAGCGAATGCTCATGGAGGCCGACGGCACAATTCCCCGCCTCGACGTCCTAGCGGCCAACCTTGAGCTGGTTGTGGCGGGACTCGACCAAGACCTCTTCGCGAGCAAGGCCTCCGAGAAGAAACAAACACGGGAGCTCTTCCTCGCAGCCGCCACCGCACTGCGCAAGCTGGTGACGAGTTGAGCGGCGATCGGGCGAAATGCTAGGCAAAGGTTGACAACGGCTACGTCATCGGATCTGTGGGCACTTGCGGAACTGGCTCGCCAGAATGGGGCTATCGAACTCGCGAGGGTGATTGAGGTCATCGCCAACTGGTCGGAAACTGGGAAGTCTGACGGCCTGGTGCCCGCCATGTATGCGCGCAACGCTGCGAGCGACCTCACCGAGCTGGTGGCAAAGCTTCCTAAGGTGTCCGGATTCGATTCAGAGATCGAGTTCGTCCTCGGCTACAAGCCACTCTATTTGGGACTTCTCCCAGATCCGGACTCTCAGGACCTTTCCGCATGGCAGGGCTTCCAAGGGCGGGCATTCCGAAATGCCGCTGCGGTGGAAACTGACGACCCCCATGAATTGCGCCGCGAATGGATAGACCTCGTTCACGAGCTCGCAACCTTTGTGGCGAAGCGTCGTCGGATTGCCAAAGCTAGACAGCACGGGCAGGATCGCCGGAAGCCGAGCTAAGGGTAGAGCTGACGCGCGGCCTAGGGGATCAGCACGTAGCTGCCTAAACAGCTCTGGCTGACGGATTGCTTCCCTCTCTTTCCGCGCTTCGCCAAACCCAGCGGGGTCGCTTAAGGCAGGTTCAGCGTCGGCAGGAACTTCGGGACGGCCCGCGCGTTGGTCGCCTGTTCGAACGCGTAAGCAAAACCGAGGAGACGGCCTTCTGAGCCCGGACCCGCGAACAGGCTCAAACCGAGGGGCAGGCCGAAGGCGGTTCCCGCCGGCACCGTGATGATGGGATAGCCCGCCACCGCTGAGGGCTGCGTGCTGCCGCCCAAGCGCCTCTCGCCGTCGACAATGTCGAGCGCCCCAGCGGGTGCGTTGCTCGGCGCGACCAGCGCCGCGACTCTGTGCTTGCGCAACATCTTGTCGATGCCTTCGGTCCGGGCCAACCGCAGGGCGGTCGCGCGGGCATCGACGTAAGCCCTGGCTTTCAGGCCGCGGGTGGCTTGCGCCTCCTCGAAGAATTCCTGGCGAAAGTAGGGCATCTCCTCCGCGGCATGGGAACTGTTGAACCGGATCACATCGGCCAGGGTCTTCACGGCAAGACCCCTCCGAGTGCGCAAGTAGGCGTTGAGGCACGCCTTGAGCTCATGGGTCAGGATCGTGTGCTCGACCGTTGACTCCCGCAGCTCTTTCGCGCTCGGGAAGTCGACCTCGATCAGCACCGCACCGCAGTCCTTGAGGGCATCCAGCGATCTCTCGTAGCAGCCATCCGTATGCTCCGAGTATCCGGTGAAGGGCTGACGGAGCACACCGAGTCGTTTGCCTCGCAGCGCGTCCTTCTTGAGCCCCCTGCGGTAATCGACCGGGCGCAGGGCAATCCCGCTCAGCACCATCGCCGCATCCTCGACGGTCCGGGTCATCGGTCCGGCTGCGTCCTGACTCGCGGCGATGGGGACGATGCCTTGTTGGCTCACCACACCGAGGCCGGGCTTCATCCCGACGATGCCGTTGCTCGACGACGGACTGATGATCGAGCCGTCGGTCTCGGTTCCGATCGTGATGGCTGCGAATCCGGCCGCCGCGGCGACACCCGATCCGGAGCTCGAACCGCTCGGCGTTCGGTCGAGGTAGTGCGGATTTCGCGTTTGCCGCCCGCGACCGCTCCAGCCCGAGCTCGAGCGATTGGAACGGGCGTTGGCCCACTCACTGAGGTTCGTCTTGCCTATCAGCACCGCGCCTGCTCGGCGCAGCCGCGCTACCACTGGCGCGTCGCGATCCGCGGGAGCCCCTGTCATCGCCAGCGATCCCGCCGTCGTCAGCATGTGATCGCCGGTGTCGATGTTGTCCTTGACCAGCAATGGCAGGCCATGGAGCGGACCTCGCGTTTGGCCGCGCCGTCGCTCCGCGTCGCGGCGGCGCGCAATGTCGAGGGCGTCGGGGTTGACCTCGATCACGCTTCGCGTCAGCCCTGCGTCCACGGCCGCGATGCGTTCCAGACTCATATGCACGAGCTCGGCCGAAGTCAACTCGCCGCGAGCGAGCTTCCGACCGATCTCGGTAGCAGACAGCTCGGCCAGCTCGGAATGGACACCCACGATCGCGCAGTGTAACGGCGCTCAGAAACGCCGGAAAGTAAGTTTTGGATCGACGATCAGGCACCAGCTCGTCGCGTTTACGGGATACGAACTTGTCTCACGACATCGTTGACAATTTTCGCCCGCAAGGCCTCGGTCTCAGGCGCCGGACGCGTTTGCAGATCGGTCGCCAGAAGACGGCGCAAGTCCTCGTAGACGCGCAGAGCCTCGCCCCGATCGCCCGAGCGCTCATGGATTTGCATCAAACGGCGATAGCCAGTCTCGCGGTACGGCTCCAGGTCTACGGCTTCTTCGGCGGCGTGGAGGGCCAGCGTGGGCTCCTTGTTCCACAAGTGGATCTCGGCGAGGCAATCCAGCGCCCGGAGCCTGATGCCAACCAGTTCGTCACGCTTGCGCTCGATCCACACGCCATGGTCCCCAGGCAGAAACGCGCGTCGAAGAATCGAACTGGCGACGACTGCGGGTCCATACGCCTTCTGCGGCGAACCTGAACGCAGCGCCGCTTCAGCGTCGTGAACTGCCCGAAGAGACTCCTCGGTGTCGATCCATGAACCGGCCGGCAACCGAAGCTGATATGAGTGAGCAACCGGACGAAGCGCGTGGCTGCTCAGGCCGGCCGCTGCAAGCATCGCGCGCAGCTTGCTCAGCAGAGCGCTCAGCGCAACCTCGAATGCGGGAGGCGTGCGATCGGGCCACAGCAGTTCGATGAGCTCGTCCCGTGATACCGGCCGGTCTCGTTCGCTCACCAGGTACGCGAACGCCAACCGCCCCTGCCGCCCGCGCAGTCGCTGCGCGCGCACAAGCCTCTCACGCGATGCCAGGCACAGCTCGCCCATGAGGTAGATCCGCAGCATTCAAGCCAAAGTTTCGCCAATCACCGGCAGGTAGCGTCGTGGCGAAATCTCGTCAGGAGGGAAACATGGCGGTAACCATCACCGTCCGCGCACGGCTCAAGGGAGACCCACGATCGATGCAGCAGGTCCACGACCAGGTCACCGGCGCCACGAAGGACATGGCGAAGCAGGCCGGCGACATCTCGCACATCGTCTTCTTGCAGCCGCAGGATCAACGCGAATTCCTCGGCATCGACACCTGGCAGTCGGCCGAGCAAGCCCAGGCGTTTGCGGGCAGCCCGCAGATACAAGAGTTCTTCGGCAAGCTGTTCGAAGGCCAGCCGGAGGTCACGGTCTGGGCTGAGTCGGGCTGGAACAAGTGGTGATAGCCTGAGTCACGGATCCATTCGTGGATGAAGGAGGCGCTATGTCCACTGACAAGCATCCGACCAAAACCGAGCTCGTGGTTCGGTGCGATTGCGGGTTCGAGGCGAGGGGTGACGAGGAGAAGCTGATTCCACTTGTAAGGAAGCATGGCCGCGAGGCGCACAACATGGAGGTCACTCGCGACCAGGTCCTTGCGATGGCGAGGCCAGCCTAAGACCGAAGCGTTTGCGCTCGGACTATCCGGCGGAGCGATCCGGCTAGACTCGGATTCGTGGGTCCGCGAACAACCGCGGTCGCGATCGCGGCCATCCTCGTACTCAGTGCGTGCACGCGTGGCGGTCCGCAGCAGGCCAAGACGAGCCCAAGCCCGATCCCGCTGCCCAGCCCGAGCAACGTCGCGTGGTCGAGTTGCGGGGGCGGCTTCCAATGCGGAACGGTGCAGGTGCCCCTCGATTACAGCCATCCCACGAGCGGCGACATCCGCATTGCCTTGATCAAGAAGCCGGCGACCAACCAGGCCAACCGCATCGGATCGCTGCTGACGAATCCCGGTGGACCCGGTGCATCCGGCATTCAGTTCTTGCGCGACAGCGCGTCAGCGATGTCCGGACTCAACGCAAGATTCGACCTGATCGGATTCGATCCACGTGGGGTCGGTCAGAGCTCGCCGGTGCGCTGCCTCAGCGATGCGCAGGAGGACACGTACAACGCGCTCGACTCGGTCCTCGACGATCCGCAGGAGAAGCAAGCCATGATCCAGGCCGACAAGGATTTCGTGGCCGGTTGCCAGCAGATGAGCCAGAAGTTGCTGCCGTTCGTCGACACGCCGAGCGCCGCCCGCGACATGGACCAGATCCGCGCCGCGCTTGGCGACGAAAAGCTCACGTACCTCGGGTTCTCGTACGGCACGTTCCTCGGTGTCACCTACGCGCACCTGTTTCCCACCCACGTCCGCGCGCTGGCTCTCGACGGGGTTGTGGATCCCACGTTGTCGGCGAATGACCTGCTGCTTGCCCAGATACGGAGTTTTGATCGCAACCTTCAGGCGTTCCTAGCCGACTGCAGGGCCCGAAAGAGTGCGTCGCCCCCATGCGGGTACGCGCAGTCGGGTGATCCGGCCACCAAGCTTGACGCCCTCATGGCCCGTCTCGACACCAGCCCGTTGCCGGTCGGCAACCGGTTCTTGACCCGAGAGCTTGCCATCATCGGGGTGGGCTTCGGCATGTACGACCAGAGCTACTGGACCTACCTGGACCAGGGCTTGACGCTCGCGGACCAGGGCAAAGGTACGATCCTCCTCACCATGTCCGACCTATATCTCGAACGCAGCGCCGACGGCACATACACGAACGCGAACGACGCCAGCTACGCGATCAATTGCCTCGATCGCCCGGTGCCAACCGACCTCGCCGCTTACGATCAGCTCGGTCCGGCGTTTGCCCAGGCGTCACGGGTGTTCGGCCCAGCCTTCCAATACTCAAACCTTCCATGCGCGTTCTGGCCGGTGAAGCCGACCGGTTCGCCCGGCCCGCTGACGGCGGATGGAGCGCCTCCGATCCTGCTGGTGGGCGGCACGAACGACCCCGCGACGCCATATGCATGGGCGCAGTCGGTGCATCAGCAGCTGGCGGGATCGGTGCTTCTGACTCGAAACGGAAATGGCCACGTCTCGTACTTCGCCAGCACGTGCGCGCAGCAGGCCGAAGACGCATATCTGATCAGCCTCACGCTTCCCGCCGACGGCTCCACCTGCTCGTAGCGGCGGCGGCGCCGGTTACGCGACTGTGGCCGCGACCTGCGCCTTGCTGAAGGTCAGCTCGCCATTGCGGGCGCCGACCTCAACGGCGCTGCCATCGGAGAACTTGCCCTCCAGCAGCATCATGGCGAGCGGGTCCTGCACCAGCCGCTGGATCGCGCGCTTCAGCGGGCGTGCGCCGTAGACCGGATCCCATCCACGCTGGGCGAGCAGCTTGCGCGCCGCGTCGGTGACCACCAGCTTGATGTGTCGCTCCGCGAGGCGCTTCTCGAGCCGCCGCAGCTGGATGTCGACGATTGCGGCAAGCTGGTCTTCGGTCAGCGGGCGGAAGACGATGACCTCGTCGACGCGGTTCAAGAACTCGGGCCGGAAGTGATCGCGCAGCACGGCCATGACCGAGTCGCGAACCTCATCAAAGGGCCGCCCGGCCATCTCCTGGATGATCTGGCTGCCCAGGTTCGAAGTCATGATGATCACAGCGTTGCGGAAGTCGACGGTCCGACCCTGACCATCGGTCAGTCGGCCGTCGTCGAGGATCTGGAGCAGGATGTTGAAGACATCCGGGTGCGCTTTCTCGATCTCGTCGAAGAGCACAACCGAGTACGGTCGGCGCCTGACGGCCTCTGTGAGCTGGCCACCCTCGTCGTAACCGACATATCCAGGCGGAGCGCCGATCAGTCGCGCAACCGTGTGCTTCTCCTGGTACTCGGACATGTCGAGGCGGATCAGGGCCTGCTCGTTGTCGAACAGAAATTCCGCCAGCGCACGAGCCAGCTCGGTCTTACCGACGCCGGTCGGCCCGAGGAAGATGAACGACCCCACCGGCCGGTTGGGGTCTGACAGCCCCGACCGATTCCGGCGCACGGCATTTGCGACCGCGCTGACGGCCTCGTCCTGCCCGATGACCCGCTCGTGCAGGCGCTCTTCCATTTTGATGAGCTTGGCGATCTCGCCTTCCATCAGCCGCGAAACCGGGATTCCCGTCCAGCGGCCGACGATCTCGGCGATGTCCTCTTCATCGACCTCTTCCTTGAGCAGCGCGTGGCCGCCCTGGAGCTCGGTCAGCCGCGCCTGCGCGGCCTGGACCTGCTTTTCGACCTCGACGGCCTTCCCATAGCGGAGCTCCGCTGCCTTCGCGAAGTCGGCTGCGCGCTCGGCACGATCAGCATCGGCGCGCACCTCTTCGAGCTGAGCCTTGAGGCTGCGGATCTTACCGATGACCTCCTTCTCCTGCTCCCAGCGCGAGCGCAGCGATGTCCGCTTCTCGGACAGCTCCGCGAGCTGCTTCTCGAGCGAGGCGAGGCGCTCTTTGGAAAGCTTGTCGGTCTCCTTCTTCAGGGCCTGGCGCTCGATCTCGAGCTGGCGGATCTGGCGCTCGATCTCGTCTACCTCGGCCGGCAAAGAGTCGATCTCCGTACGCAGGCGGGCCGCGGCCTCGTCTATGAGATCGATCGCCTTGTCGGGCAGGAACCGATCGGTGATGTAGCGGTTGCTGAGCACGGCCGCCGCGACGATCGCGGAGTCCTTGATCCGCACGCCGTGGTGGATCTCGTAGCGCTCGCGCAGGCCACGCAGGATGCTGATCGTGTCCTCGACCGTGGGCTCGCTGACCATGATCGGCTGGAACCGCCGCTCGAGGGCCGCATCCTTCTCGATGTACTTGCGGTACTCGTCGATGGTGGTCGCGCCGATCGCGCGCAGCTCGCCGCGAGCGAGCATCGGCTTCAACAGGTTGGCGGCATCGATGGCGCCCTCTGCAGCGCCGGCGCCGACCAGCGTGTGCAGCTCGTCGATGAACAGGACGATCTGGCCATTGGACGCCTCGATCTCCTTGAGCACCGCTTTGAGCCGGTCTTCGAACTCACCTCGATATTTGGTGCCGGCGACGAGCGCCCCCAGGTCGAGCGCGATGACGCGCTTACCCTTCAGGCCTTCCGGCACGTCGCCGGCGGCGATGCGCTGGGCGAGGCCTTCGGCGATCGCCGTCTTGCCAACACCGGGCTCGCCGATGAGGACGGGATTGTTCTTGGTGCGGCGAGAGAGCACCTGGATGACGCGGCGGATCTCCTCGTCCCGACCGATGACCGGGTCGAGCTTACCTTCCGCGGCGAGCTTGGTCAGGTCACGGCCGTACTTCTCGAGGGCCTGGTACTTGGACTCGGGGTTCTGGTCGGTGACTCGCTGGCTCCCTCGAATCTGGCGCAGCGCGCGCAGCAGCGCGTCATGACCGGCGCCCGCGTCCTTCAATGTCTTGTTGGCCGCGAGGGCAAGCAGCAGATGCTCGGTCGAGATGTACTCGTCCTTGAGCTTCTCGGCCTCCTGCTCGGCTTGATCCAGTGCCTTTTGCAGTTCGGTGGACAGGTAAGGCTGGCCGCCGCCGCTCACCCTGGGCAGGCGCTCGACGAAGGAGACGAGCGCAGGCTCCAAGGCATGAACGGAGACACCCGCACGCTCGAGCAAGGTGCGGCCGACGCCCCCCTCCTGGCGGATGAGCGCCAGGATCAGGTGCTCGGGCTCGATCGCCTGCTGACCGAGACTGCGTGCGAGGGCGGCAGCCTCCTGCAGAGCCTCCTGGGCCTTTTCAGTGAACTTTTCCAACCTCACGCTTTTTTGCTACCCGCCTCCTCCGGTCGTCAAACCGGCTTTCGTATCTTGGCTCCATGCCCGAGCTGCCCGAGCTGGAAGCGGTGCGGATGCGCCTCGGCCCTCGTCTCGAGGGCAAGCTGATAACCGCTGCCTCGGTCGTCCCCAAGAAGGCGCACATGCTCCGCTACCCGGTCGAAAACTTCGCTGCCGAACTCCCCGCTCGCCGAATCGTCTCACTGAGCCGGCGAGGCAAGCACCTCGTCTTTGCCACCGAGCTCGGCGGAGGGGGAGCGCAGCGCTGGCTGGTGATCAACCCCATGCTGGGCGGGCGCTTCCAGATGGCGGACGGCAACACCCCGGCGCCGGCGACGGAGGTGTTCACGATCCGCATCGAGGGGCGGCAGGAGCTGCGGTACCTCGACTTCCGCGACATGGGGCGGATCTACTGGGTCAGCGACCTGGCCCGCGAGGTTCCTGGTTGGGCGGACCTGGGGCCGGAAGCCGACTCGGTGCCATCAATGGGCATCGACGTCTTTCGCAAACGGTTGCGGCGCTTTCGGGACGAGTTGAAGGATCTCCTGCGCAACCAGGAGTTTCTGGCGGGGATCGGCAACGCGTACTCGGACGAAATCCTGTTCGAGGCCCGTCTGCTCCCGCTGCGGAGGCGTGCTTCGCTGAAGCCGGCGGAGGAGGAGGCCCTGTTCGCGGCCATCCCCGTTGTGCTTTCGCGCGCCGTGGAAGCGATCCTTGCCAACCCGAACTACGACGAATCGAAACAGGATCGATCGTTCATGGCCGTGCACATGAAGGGCGGGAAGACCTGCCCGCGCTGCGGGCATCGGATCAGTCAGCTGGGGACGAACCGGGAGCCATTGAATTTCTGCCGGGGCTGCCAGTTCTGAGCGGGCGTACCTTTATCGGGCCCTCCCTTCTGTTTTGGGCCCCTCCCCCAGCCCAACAACACCTGACGACCTCGACCTTAATAGTCGGAGGAACGGCCGCCAACCCAGGTTGTTAAGCCGACCGGCGGGCGGGAAGGTTCTCGGCGATCGACAGGAGCAGGCGCTGCGAGGCGAGCGCGATCTCGTCCACGGCCCCCTCGAACGCCTCGTGGTGCTTCCCCGAAGGCTCGCGGAAGCCGCTCACCTTGCGCACGAACTGGCGGGCGGCGGCGCGGATCTCCTCCTCGGTGGCGACTACGTCAGCCTGGCGCAGGGTCTTAATGCTTCTGCACACGCGACAAAGATACGAGGGCGAGGCAGGCTATCGCCGCCGATGCTGCCGTTGCTCCCGATGCTCCCGATGCGCCGGCAGCTCCGGCAGCTCCGCCGGCGCCAGTCGACTCGGGTCCAGGCCCGCCCGCTTCAACATCGCATCAGCCAACCGCTCATACCGTCGCTCCGCGATGTCGCCGACAGGATCTGCGCTGGCCGACATCAGCTGCCGGAAGCTCAGTGTCGACACGGCCCGATACGCCAGAACCGCGCGCGCCTGCTCCGCCCGTCCCGTGATCGATGCAATGCGCACGAACGCCAGGGCAGCGCCGGTCTCCCGCATGTCCCGCCACCTCCATGCGCCATAAGGCAGCAACACCAGCAGGATCGGCGGCAGCGCCACCAGCAAAGCCAGCACGATCGCGACCTGGATGATCGCGTCGTGCACCTGGTGGCCGGCCGACACCAGCGGATCCCCCGAGTACTTGCGCAGGGCGTCGGCGATGTTGATCAAGAACTGCGTCACCCCCGGAATGCCCCCTGGGATGGCGTTGCGAAACTGGGAGATCCAGCCGTTGAACGTCGTCCCCGTGCTCACGAGCCCGTCGGCGATCACCTCCAGGCCGAGCACCGTTTTGTAGATCAGCCATCCGAGGACCGCCCAGGCCACCGTCCAGCCCGTGGTGACGACATCGGCCAGGACGCGGAGCAACGCCGCCACGGGACGATCCGGATAGACCTTGATCATGGCCGCGAAGATAAGTCACCCGACGCCAAATCGGTCAGCCAGGCTGCCCCGAGGGCCTCGCCCGATCTCATTGTTGACACCAGCGAAGCACCATTGCGTAAATACAGGGGAGCTGGACGGAGCCAGCGTCATTCGGGAGTGTGTGGAGAGAAGAGATGAGACGAGCCAGTCTTGGGGTCGCCTGCCTTTTCCTGATCGCTGCGTGCGGTTCCGGCGGGGGTGGCGGCACCCAGTCGGCAACTCCTAAGCACGGCGGCACCGCGACCATTGCGCTCGAAAGCGAGCTGCGCACCCTGGATCCGCTCGACTCGTCTCTTCTGGTGGAGCGCGAGGTCTTCTACAACATGTACGACTCGCTCTTCACAATCGACCCCAGCCTCACGATCAAGGCCGGTCTGGTCAAGTCTTGGGATGTCACCGACCCGACGAGCTACAAGTTCACGCTGCGGTCCGGGGTCAAGTACCACGACGGCACGTCCTTCAACGCGCAGTCGGTCAAGGACAACATCACCCGCTACAAGACCAGCGCCGGCTCACGACGCAAGTCGGATCTGAAGAGCGTGACGAGCGTGGAGGTCGTCGACGATACACACGTCACGTTCCACCTCACGAAACCGGACGCGACGCTTTTGGCCACGTTGGTCGACCGGGCAGGAATGATGCTCTCGATGGATGCGGTCCAGAAGGGAGGCCAGAACTTCTCGCTGGCGCCGACCGGTGCCGGGAGCGGGCCGTTCGAATTCGTCGAGTGGAAGCGCAACGATCACCTGACATTGAAGAGGAACGCCGGCTACTGGCGAAGCGGGCTCCCCTACCTGGACGGGGTCACATACAAAGCGATTCCGGACGTCAATGCGATTGTGGCGGCGCTGAAGACAGGCGATATCGACATCGCCCGGACGATTGCGGCCAAGGACGTGGCGGGGATAAAGGCCGACTCCGGCTTCATCTACCGCGACACGCCGGCGCTCGGCTTCAACGGCTTCGAGCTCAACGCCGGAGCCGCGCCATTCAACGACCCGGCCAAGCGGAAAGCGGTGGCAACCGCTATCGACAGATACGCGATCTTGAAGAACATCAATTTCAACATCGGCGTCGTCGGTTACGGCCCGATACCGCCTTCCAGCTGGGCGTTCGATCCCTCGGAGAAGGTCTACGACCACGCCGACGCGGCTGCGGCCAAGAGCGCCGCCACCGGTTTCACATTCACCTACAAGACGACCTCCGATCCCGTCAACCAGCAGCTGGCCCAGCTGATCCAGTCAGAGCTGGCGGCCGCCGGCATCACGATGAAGATCCAGACCGAGGAATTCGCGACCTACCAGCAGGAATGCCAGAGCCACCATTTCGAGGCCTGCGGCGTCAGCTGGTCTGGACGAATCGACCCCGACGGCAACACGTACGCGTGGTGGCATACCGGCGGTGACTTCAACGACAGCCTTTACAGCAACTCGCAGGTCGACGGCTGGCTCGATGACGCTCGCACCAACACGAACCAGGCCCAGCGCAAACAGGATTACGCCAACGCTCAGAAGCAGATCGTTTCCGACGCACCGTACGTGTTCACGGTTTTCGGCGTCAGCGCCCAGATTTCCAGCAACAAGGTCCAGGGCTTCACTCTGTATCCCGATCTCATGATCCGGATGGCGGAGGTCTGGAAGAGCTAACCGATCCACTTCACTCTCGAGCACCTAGATTGATGCCGGGGCACCTACCGGCATGACAACCTATGTCCTGCGGCGGCTGATGCTGATGCTGCCCGTCGCCTTTCTCGTGACCGTTGGGGTGTTCATGCTGATCCGCCTCACCCCTGGCGACCCGGCGCTCATCCTTCTCGGCGAGGACCGCTCACCGCAGGCAATCGCCGACATCCACAAACAGCTCGGACTGGACAAGCCGATCTATGTCCAGTACGGCATCTGGCTCGGCCGCATGGCTCATGGCGACTTCGGGCGCTCGATCACGACGCACCAGCCCGTCTCCACCGCCATCACCGAGCGCTTACCGGCAACCTTAGAGCTCGGCATCGTGGCGTTGCTGTGGTCTCTGATCGTCGCCATCCCGCTCGGCACGATCGCGGCCGTGCGTCGCGGGTCGGCGCTTGACTATCTCGCTTCAGGCATAACGGTGGCCGGCGTGTCCGTCCCGAATTTCTTCATCGGGGTGGTTCTGATTTTCGTGCTGTCAGTGTCGCTCCGGCTGTTTCCTTTCGGTGGCTACATTCCGTTTGCCCAGGATCCAATCGAGAGTCTTCGCCACGTTGTGCTGCCCGCCATCGCGCTGGGTACCGCCGGCGCGGCGATCAACATGCGTTTCACACGCTCGTCGATGATCGAGGTCCTCAACAACGATTACGTCCGCACGGCGTGGGCGAAGGGAGCGTCGTGGCGCCGCGTGGTCTTCATCCACGCGTTGAAGAACGCGCTCATCCCGGTCGTGACAGTGGTCGGACTTCAGATCGGGGGCATCATCGAGGGCGCGGTCGTCACCGAGACAGTGTTCACCTGGCCCGGGGTTGGGCGGCTGGCCGTAGAGTCGATAGGCGACCGCGATTACACCATCGTGCAGGGCATTGTTCTCCTGGCGGCCTTCTCGTACATGTTCGCCAACCTGCTGGTCGACCTGGTCTATGGCTGGCTCGATCCACGGATCTCGTACGCATGATGGGGGGACCACTAACGTGAGCAATGCGGCCGCGCTGTTGGCCGCCGGGCAACAGTTCCGCACGGCAAGGGTCAACGGGCTCGCACTGGTTCGTAACTACCCGCGGGTTACCGCGGCTGCGGCGTTCGTCGCGTTCTTGTTCCTGGTCGGGCTCCTGGCGCCGCTCATCGCGCCCCACGATCCGCTGGCTGTTCATCCCGACGACTCTTATCTGCGACCGTTCAGTCCGGGCCACCTCCTCGGCACCGACGAGCTTGGGCGAGACCTTTTTAGTCGCGTGCTCTGGGGCGCGCGGGTCTCGCTGCCGGTTGCGTTCGTGGCGGTCGCGGTGGGCCTTGTCGCCGGCGGCATAATCGGCCTGGTCAGCGGCTATGCGGGCGGCGCCACCGACCTTTTGCTCATGCGATTCATCGACGCCCTGCTGGCCTTCCCAGGCCTGATCCTTGCCATCGGTCTCGTTGCCGCCCTTGGTCCCGGCTTGCGCAACGCGATGATCGCGATCGGGATCGTCGCGATACCGATCTACGCCCGCCTGGTGCGCGCCCAGGTGCTGCAGCTGAAGCAGATGGAGTTCATCACGGCCACGCGATCGCTCGGAGCACGGCCATTGCGGCTCGTGCTGCGCCACATCCTGCCGAATCTGCTGAACCCGGTCCTCGTGCAGGTCTCCCTCTCCGCCGGGTTTGCCATTCTCGCGGAGGCGACGCTCTCATTTCTGGGGCTGGGCGCCCAGGTTCCAACCCCGGACTGGGGGCAGATGATCAACTCGGGCCGCACGTTCCTGAACAACGACCCGTGGTTGGCGATCGTGCCTGGGGCCGCGATCTCCGTCACCGTCTTCAGCTTCAACTGGCTGGGCGATGCGCTGCGAGACGCCCTCGATCCGAGGCTTCGTTCGTGAACGTTCGTTTCTATCGACCGGCGGCATAGGCGTTGCCGCCGCGGGGGCTGGCCGCCGCGGCGAGGAGGCCTGAGCCACCGTCGCGGCCCGCCGCGCATATGCGACCGAGCGACCATGGGCCTGCCTCGATGACTTCATGTCCTCGTCGGCGCAGCTCACTCATGACCCCAGGGTCGATCCTTGATTCGGCGTGCATTCGACCCGGATGCGCGTCATGCGGCGCAAAAGAGCTCGGGAAATGCGAGGTGTGGAACATGGGCGCATCGACGGCGGCCTGCAGATCGAGGCCGAAAACGACGTGTGCAAGGAAGAACTCGAACGTCCACTGATCCTGCTGATCGCCCCCGGGAGTCCCAAACGCGATCCTTGGCTCGCCCTCACGCAGCGCGAGGGTCGGGCTGAGGGTGGTCCGCGGACGTTTGCCGCCCTCGACGCGGTTGGGGTGGTCCGGATCGAGGTTGAACATCTGCGCTCTCGTGCCGAGGCAGAAACCCAGGCCGTCGATGACCGGAGAGCTCTGCAGCCAGCCTCCGCTGGGAGTGCACGCGACCAGGTTTCCGAAACGATCAGCGACCGCCACGTGAACCGTGTCGCCGCGCACTACTCCGGTCGCTTGGGACCCGGTGCCGGTCCAGTGGCCTTCGGCGACAACTTGTGCCGAACGTCGAGGCAGGTGCGGCTCTTTGCCGTCGAGTGTGCCGGGCCGGAGCTCGAGTGACGCGGCCCGACCGATCAGCTCGCGGCGCGAGCGGCCGTAGTCGGGCGAGAGCAGATGCTCGAGATCCACTCTGGCGAATTCGGGGTCTGCATACCAAGCCTCGCGGTCCGCGAACGCGAGCTTCGCGCCCTCGACGACGGTATGAATGTGATCGGCGGTTAGAAACCCAGCCTGGGCCAGATCGTCCATTTCGAGGAGGCGCAGCTGCTGCAGGAACACGGGCCCCTGGCTCCATGGCCCGCATTTGGCGACCGTCCAGCCCGCAAAGTCGACGGTTAGCGGCTGTTCGTGATTCGCTTTGAAGCGAGCTAGATCGGCGGCGGTCAGGAGGCCCTGATGGGGAGCCCCGGTGCTGTCCATCAGCTCGTTTCGGCTGTGGCGGTCGATGGCGTCCGCGACGAACCCTGAGTAGAACGCGTTCAGCGCTCCATCGATCTGCTGCTCGCGCCCGCCGCCGACTGCTTTCGCCTCGGCCAGCAGCCGCCGAAACGTGGCGGCGAGGTCGGTATTGCGAAAGCGGGTACCAGGGCCGGGGACGCCGTTACGCAGGTACACCGAGGCCGAAGTGGGCCAGCTGTTTCTGAAGAGGTCCTCGACTGCAGCCAGCACAGCGGCTATCTGCCGCACGATCGGGTAGCCCGCCTCCGCGTATTCGATCGCGAACCGCAGAACATCCTCCAACCGTCGCGTGCCGTGATCGCGAAGGAGCGTCATCCAGCCCGCGAACGCGCCGGGCACGCAGGCGGCGAGCAAGCCGGTGCCCGGTATGTCCTCGATGTCCATTGACCTCATCCGCGCGATGCCGGCGGCCGCCGGAGCCGGCCCCTGGCCACAGATCACCTCGACCCGCTTGCGCGATGAGTCCCACAAGATGATCGGGACCTCACCGCCGAGGCCGTTCAAGTGAGGTTCCACGACCTGGAGCACGAAACCCGCTGCGACGGCGGCGTCGAATGCGTTGCCGCCCATCTCGAGCGTCGCCATGCCGCACTGGGTGGCCAGCCAGTGAGTGGAGCTCACCATGCCGAACGTGCCCTTGAGCTCCGGCCGCGTCGTGAACAAGGCGTCCGGGGCGGCCATCACGAATGTTTGTATCACCACGCCGTCGAACGGCGCGGCCGCTAGCCGTCGATCGCGAAGTCGACCTCGACCGACACCTGCACATCCAGCTGCCCGACCGGGATCTGCGTAGCAGACGGAGCAGCCGAGCTTCCGAGGTCGTAGTTCGGCGACCGGAATCCAGTGATGGTGAGGTCGCTCACGCGAAGCACCTTGCCGAGCTTCACCCCTGCGGCCCCGGCCATGGCCTGAGCCCGCGAGCGGGCGTCTCCGATGGCCAGCGTGCGCGCCTCCCCCTGCGCGGACTTGGGGTCGGCCAGCGTGAAGGCGACGCTGATCTGCGTGCCGCCACCCTCCTGGACCAGCGAGTCCAACGCCTTCCCGACCGTGTCGACGTCGTGCCATTTGAGGCGGAGCTGCTCTGAGGCGCGGTAGCCATCGATGCTCCCGCTGGGCGGGACGTAGTTCGGCCCGACGAAATAACCAGATGTACTGACGTCCTTGTCCGCAATGCCCAGCGCTTTCGCCCGCGCGATCAGCTTGCCGGCTTTGGTGGCGAGGTCTTGCTGCGCCGCCGAGGCGGTGCCTTCCTTCGAATCAACGCCGACCGAAATCAGCGCCAGGTCCGGCTTCTTGGACACGATCGCGTCGCCGCTCGTGATCACGCCTGGGACGAACGTCGTCGCGGTCGACGAGGCCGAAGGCGTGGCGAGCAGTATCGAGGGCCGGCTGACCGCAAGCGCCGCCAGCGTCGCGGTGAGCGCGCAGAGCGTGCCGACGGCGGCCGTAAGCACGATGGTGCGAAAACTCGATGGCATGTTCACAGATCCTCCTGTCGTGCAAACGCCGCCACCTGCGGCCGCGTAACAGGACGGCTAGATTCGGGTGAGCCTCCAGAACCTGCCCGGCGGGTAGAGCGCATCCGACGTGGTGAGACCGACGTCGAAGTCGTAGTCGCCCAGCACCACATGCAGGGCTCCCTCGGTAGTGCCTGCTGGAATCGGCTTGGTGATCGTGAGCGCGGGTGCATGCACCTTCTCCCTCAGGATCATGCCCGGCCACTCGATGAGATCCACGTTCGCGCTCGAGAGAAGGTCGGAGCGGCCACCCCACGGGAGCTCATAGCTGCCGACCGCCTGGTACTTGGAAAGAATCCGCTTGACGACCAGGTTCGGCTGGACGGCGGCGATGAGCACCTTGGCCGCCGCAAACGCATCGTCCAGCGTGGGCAGGCCCATGACGCATCCGAAAACGACCTTCGTGAAACTGCCAACGGTTGTGGAGGCGGCGAAAAGGAAGTTGGCGCCCTGGTTGAAGCCGGAACCGGTCTTGATGCCGATGATTCCGCTCTGGCCGAGCGCGTAGTCGACGTTGTAGACCGTGCCGGCGACCGGCAGCTTGGCCGAAGTCATCGCGACGACCTGCGCAAACACCTCCTGGTTCATGGCCGTCATCCCGAGGGCCACAAGGTCGCTCGGCGTGCTCACCGTCATAGCCGATGCGCCGGCAGGATCCGCGAACTTGGTATGCCCCAGGCTCAGCTCTTTCGCCCGCCTGTTCATCTTTGCAACGAACGCGTCGAGCGAGCCCGCATCCCAGCTCGCGAGTGTGAAAGCGAGGTTGTTGGCCGACGGTATCAGCAGCCCTTCGAGCGCCTCCAGCTCCGAAAGCTGCTCGCCCGAGGTGACCTCGACGACTGACTGCTGGTCGGACTTGTCTGCCTGGTAGACACGCACGTCCTGGTCCGTGATCACGATCGACGGCCCGGAGTCGCCCCTCTTGAGGGGCTTGTCCTCGAGGACCACGAGCGCCGTCATGACTTTGGCGACACTCGCCGCCGGCAGGGGGGTCTCATTCCCGGAGGTGGCAAGCATGCCGAGCCCCGAGACGGCGACCGCGGCCGAACCCGTTCTGGGCCATGGAAGCGTTGGCACCGTGCCCGCCGTGGTCGACTGGCTTGGCACTGCCGTCGTGACCGCCACAGCCGGAATCGGGCGGAAGAAGTTGAAGGTCAGGAAAGCGGCGATCAGGAGCAGCAGCACGCCTGCAATTCGTAGCCGCATCTCGGACAAGATAGCCGGGTCGCTCGGCCCTGTTTCGTTACAGAATTGGACGCAATTCTTTGGGTTCGGCCAATGGCCAGGCGGAAGGAGGGATTCATGGATCGACTACGTACGATCGGCTACCAGGTTGCCCGGGTCGCCGCCGCCATGCTGGTGGTGGTTCCCAGCACTGTGACCATGGCGACGACGGCCGGCGCCGCAACTTGCTTACCGACGACTTTCTCTCGAGACGGCTTTTTCCTCACGGCCGCCCAGATCGGAGGCACCGTCAGCGGGAGCCTCGACGCAACCGGCTGCGACATCGGCGTCTACTTCGCGACTCCCGGGAGCGTGACGGCGGGGGCGCAGATCTCCGGTGCGCGCTACTTCGGGGTGGTCAATGACGGAACGTCGGTGACGGTCGAGGGCGCGAGCGTCCATGACATCGGCAATAAGCCGTTTGACGGCACGCAGCATGGGGTCGGTATCTACTTCACGAACGGCGGCACGGGGATCATCGACGGCAACACCGTCTCGGCGTATCAAAAGGGGGGCATCGTCGTCAACGGCACGAACGCCACGAGCGGCGCTGCGACGACGGCCACCATCACGAACAACACGGTCACAGGGCTGGGCCCGGTCGCCTTCATCGCCGGGAACGGAATCCAGGTCTCTCGGGGCGCTGTTGCCGAGGTGCGCGGCAATGCCATCTCCGGCAACTTCTATACAGGGGAGGCCGGCGTCGGGCCGAACCCTGGCGGCCAGAATCCCGAAGGCTGGGAGTTCTTCTCGACGGGCCTGCTTCTCTTCGAGGCCGGAGCTGGTACGAAGACCGCCGACAACCAGTTCTCGGGCAACCAGCACAACTTCGCCAACGTCCCCTAGCAAGACCGAGAGCCGGCCGTTCGTGCGGCCGGCTCTCCTCGTTTCGGTAGGTTGACAGCCGTGATTCGTCTAACTCGGGAACGGGCGCGCCAGGTTGCGGTCATGGCCCAGCTGCTCGACGCAACGCGCCCGCGGGAGATCCTCGACACGGTCTCGCGGCTCGGATTCCTTCAGATCGATCCGACCGCGGCAGTCGCACGCAGCGAACTCCTCGTTCTCTGGAGCCGGCTGGGCGGCGAGTTTCGGCCGCAACAGCTGGCGGAACTGATCCGTGACCGGCATCTCTTCGAGTACCGGGCTTTCATCTATCCGGCCGCGGACTACCCGCTCTACAAGCCGGCGATGGCGGCCTGGCCACCGGAGGGCAGCCGGCGCGAATGGCTCGCGGCCAATCGACGGTTTCACGAATACGTTCTCGCCGAGTTGAAGGCTCGCGGCCCGCTGCGCTCGCGAGACCTCGACGATCGCGCCCAGGTCGCATGGCGTTCAAGCGGCTGGACGCACGAACGAAATGTGAGCCAGATGCTCGAATTTCTATGGGCGCGCGGCGAGGTTGCGGTGACACGGCGGGACGGGAACGAGCGAATCTGGGACCTGGGCTCGCGCGTCCTTCCGAATGAGACCTTGCCGATTCCGGCAGCAGAGGCCAAACAAATCCTGGCTGAGCGCCGGCTGCGCTCGTTGGGGATAGCGCGACCGAAGTCGGTCGGCTCTGTCGGGATGCCGGTGGAGGTCGAAGGCGTGAAGGGTCCATGGGTCGCGGATGCAGAGCTGCTCGAGCGACCGTTCGAGGACCGCAATGCCCTGCTGTCGCCATTCGATCGGCTCGTCTACGACCGGGAGCGCGCGCTTGCGCTGTTCGGCTTCGACTACAAGCTCGAGATCTATGTCCCGCAGGCCAAGCGACGGTGGGGCTACTACGTGCTCCCGGTGCTGAGCGGAGATCGGCTGGTAGCGAAAGCGGACGTCAAGGCGGTACGAAAGGAAGGTGTGCTCACAGTGCCAGCGCTGCACATGGAGGCCGGCGCAACCGCCGGAGACGTCGACGCATGTCGCTCCGAGTTACAGGCACTCGCCAAATGGCTGAACCTCGATCAGGTGAAAATCAAAAAGACAATCAAAGGTCGCTGATAGGGGAGCAACGAGTCTTGTCGGTCACAGTGACAACCGAACGAAACGAATGAGCGATAGGCGGCTGATGGACCTTCAACGCCGCCGCGCGGTCGAGTGCCGGCTGACACCCGACCGCGCACTCCAGACCCTCGATGACGCGAAAACGTTCCTGTCGGACCGAGGCCTGCTGACCCGCATGCCAGACTCCGCTTTGCCGAGCCTGTTCGGCGCGTGCCACGAAGAACCGGCTGTAGCCGGCGGGCAGGGGTTCGGCCTGTGGCCGAAAACGAAATGGATCTGGTCTTTCCAGCTGGTCCAGCGCCCAGGGATTCTGCTCACAAAGCTGCATCGAGGCAAATCGCTTTATCTCTCGCCTGAGGCATCTCGCGTCATCGATCCGATCGTTCGCCATGAGATTGCCGCAGCAACGGGCGATGACGCCATCTTGTTAGGTCATTTGGCTGAGCACGGTGAATCGACGATTCAGGACATTGGGCTCGAGCTCGGATGGGATCGCCGACGGCTGAAGAGCGCCCAAGCCCGCCTGGAGCGTGTAGGCGCGCTTGTCAATGACGGGCTCGTCTTTGACGACGACACGACCTGGCACTTTGCGCCGCTGCGGCGTTGGGACGCCGCAACGAAAGCAGCCAAAACCGAAGGCGATCCTTATGCCGCACTCTTGCTGGCGGCCGTGCGAGCGGCTGTTGTCACTCCGGAATCGGACATTCGCGGCTGGTTTAGCTGGCCGATTCCAGCCGACACGGTGCGCGCCATGGTCGAGTCTGGACGCCTGATGCGACCTGCACCAGGTTGGATCGCGATCGCTGATTGAAGCGGTGGCGGAGGGCAGGTGGCGGAGGGGCTGGGATTTGAACCCAGGATAGGCTTGCACCTATAACAGTTTTCAAGGGTGCCGAATGAGTGTTCGTAGAAGTCCGCCAGAGTCCGTTTTGTATTCAAAATGGGCCCGCTCGGCCCACGTCCCGTCCGCCGAAATTCGCCAGAGTCCGGCGGCATGGCAGTCAAGTCGTCAGTCAGCTCTTGGCGTGGCGACATGATCAGTAGATCTGGTTCCATAGAGATATTCGACGGTAAGCACCAAAGTCATAGAAGGATGCCGCACTAACGGTTTTCCGGACCGACGCCACAAATCTCCGACGGCTAACTTGTCCGGATCAGTGTTCCTAAAACGCTTCCACTGGATCCAGCAAGCAACGTGCTCAGGCTCGGGTACCGGGGTTCTGCTCCATTTGCCGTTTGAACTCGCCTAATGCTGTAGAAATCTGGCCCTCGAAGGCCCTGCGCCACTTCCGATCGCTCCGATAGAACTTTGTCAATTCCTCGCGAACCAGCTCCGGGTGCTCGCGCACGATCGTTGCCAACGGGCCTGCTCCGATCCGCCACAGCTGCTCGTCCGCACCTGCGAACTCGACCAGCTTCTGGACCAGCCGCCATCCACGCGCGGGATCGAGGTCAGTTTGCGTCAGCTCGAGGACTCGATCGTAGATGTCATCGCTTTGCAAACCTCGACCGCCGGCGGCGAGCCAGTCACGCGCCAGATACTCGTCCTTCGACGCGTCCCACCACGGCACGCCCTGATCGCTCCAGTCCAGGTTGCGGATATCACCCTTCGCGTAGATTTCAACCTGGTGCAGAGCCGAGGCGACAACCTCGTGCATCCCTGCAAGATTGATGAGCCGATGGGTCGCCTGCATCAGCGGTCCGGTTCGGACATCCTCAGCCGCAATATCTAGGGTCAGATTCCTCCGCAGAGCCCCACGGACCAGCACCGGGCCAACCTCGAAATCAAACCGCACTCCGCCGTTAGCGCTGTCGGACTCGAACGGCGCGAGTTGTACCCGATACCGGGCTAGTGCCGTAGTGAGTTCGTTTCGATACGCCTCGTAGGGGTCGTTCAGGGTGAGGCGAGATTACCTGAAGGGCACCGCCTCTCTTAGAGGATAGTCGGGACCCACCTATGCCGGCTGGCACCTCGTTTTTGAAGAGACCTCCTACCCTTAGCGGCAATGAATGCGAAGAGGATTAGCTCGGTCGCGCTAAGGGATCTGGAAGAGGCTCTTGCAGCTGCCTTCTGGTTCAAAGACGACCTGCGCCATTTCTTGACACTTGCCATCACCAAGCCCGAGCTCTTGAGCCGGCTCGATTGGTCGCAGTCGAATTCTAAGAGGAATGTCGCACGCGATCTCGTAGGTCGGATGGCTGCCAATCAGGACCGCTACCTCGACGATCTGCTGTTACTGATGTCCGAGGTCAGCCGGCTACAGGATTTCAGCCACCTAGAGCACCTCGACGATGGGCCAGCGAAAGTCGGAAGAGCAAAGAGTGCTGTGGCGGCGGTCCAAACGGCCTTTGCTCAACACGAAACTCTGATAGAAGGCCGAAAGGCAGTCGAGGAGCACCGACGTGTCGCACGCGAAGCTGCACTGCGGAAGAGCGCAGAGGTGGAGCGTTTACGGAAGCTTGAGGAGACGTTCCGTCTTGTATTGACGCCGACGGAAGCGCACCGGCGTGGCTACCTGCTCGAAGGGCTCTTGAAAGACCTATTCGAACTGTTTGACCTAGACCCAAAAGCCTCCTTCAAGATCGTCGGCGAACAAATAGATGGAGCGTTCAACTTCGAAGGAACCGACTACCTCTTGGAAGCCAAATGGCAGACACCCCGCAGCGGAACCGATGAGCTCGACTCGTTCAATGGCAAGATCGGGCGCAAGTTGGACAACACACTTGGCTTACTCATCGCGATCAACAGCTTCGAGCCGACCGCTGTAGCCGTTCACTCTGGTGCCCGTCCGCGAATGGTTCTAATGGATGGTCCCGACTTGGTAGCAGTACTCGAGGGACGGATCAGGCTCAACGACCTGCTACGGCGAAAGAGGCAACACGCTGCCCACAGCGGCGAAATATTTCTCCCGGTGAACGAAATTCTTTAGCTCGTGGTCAGTGGGTCACTTGCCAGATCTTCCTCGACCTCGAGAGAGGGGCTCCTGCACATGAAGCCTGTGTTGTGGGCGGTAATGGACAACACTCGCCGCGGACGGACAGCCTGCGCCTGATCCTCTAGGCACGTGGTGCTCATTCAGGCCGGAATCCAAACCACGAAGGTGAGGCTTGCGTCTTTGTATTGGCCCGTGATGTTCCAGCAGCCTGACGTAGGGATGTGGATCAGCACGAGCATTGAAGAGCCGATATCAGTGCCGAAGGCGTTGGTTGCAGCCGACGCCTCCAAGGGCTTGGCCGGCCCATCGATTCGGAACCCCGTGACCGACAGTTGCGGCGTGGGTTCGCTGCGCCAGTCATAACCGTCGCGCCACCAGAAGACTTTCTGGACGTAGGAACCACTTTCGTAAGGAAGCCCCGGCCAGGTACCACTACTAGCAATCGCCGTCCATAACGCAGGCGATCCGAACCAGATCTGGCTGCCCGGTGCGGCAATCGAGTAAGGCGGCGGGGGGATGAACGGCGGCTGCGGAGCGCGGGTGATCGGGCACGCGGCTTGCGGGCCTTGAAGGGGAGGCGCCACCGATGGGCTGATCGGCCCTGGCGACGATGCCAATCGACCGCACGAGGCCAGAGCAATAGCAGCCACGACCAAGATGGCACTCGCAAATCTCAGAGGCTTCGTCTTCGAAGCAACCACGGCGATCACAGCATCTACAGCTCCCTGGGAGACCGAGAGCAACACATCACATCCGGGTCCCTATGGCATCGTCCCGGCCGGTAGCACGTCGAGGTTCATGGTGCTGACCTTTTGCTGACCATTGAGGCTCCAGGACAAGCGGAAAGTCCAGCAGCCTGGCTTTGGTAAGTCCACGACGCTGGCAGTTGCATTACCCGTGCCGGTAACGATCGGTTGGGACTCGCCTAACGGATGAGCTTCGATTGTTGGGTTGGTGTATCCAGTTGGGTGGTCCTCAACTACCCAGACAACCTTGTTGTAAGAGCCGTCAATACGGGGGCCGCTCCCCGCCACCAGCACTGTCGAGAATAGGAAGGCCACGCTGGTGTCGGGCGTCCCGAAGGCCCATGGCACGGGCCATGGCGTTCCCTTGGCATGACTCCAACCAGCCTGTGCCCAGACCGGCGGTTCGGCATCGGTCAGCATTGTGCCTGCGCACCCACCGGCAAAAGTCCGGGTGGGAACCTTAGGACTCGCCCTTATCTGTGCGGCTTGGGACAATGTGCAGCCGCCAACGAGAAGGACGAGCAGAGCGCCGGTGATGCAGGCGCATTGAGACCTAACTCCGGGACCCATAGCTCCAGTACACCTGTCAGCCCACCGAGGTTCCCACCGTCAACGCCCTGACCGAGCTCCAGACCTCGTTCGCAAGATCGATTCGATCGTAAAAAAGCTGTCTGTCAGTGTGGGCGGTGATGGACCGCAGTCGCCCCTGACAGACTCCCTCCACCTAATCATTTAGCCCGTCCCCGGCTCTCGATACGCTCGCCTTATCGTCAGCAACGACTGTGCGGGATCGTCGCCGTTCTCCAACCCGCCGTGTGGCACACACAGCAGCAACCCAGGGATCTGGCTTAGAAGTTACTTCGATAGGTGAGGCGGAGCCGAAGCCTGTCCATGTTTGCGGGCGTCCCGCAACGCAAAGCTATAGTCCCCCATTCCGTGCACGCGCTCGCGACACAATTGCGCCGGGAGACCTATGTCTAGCATGACGCATACATCGAATATGATCCGCGCAAATCGAGCCATCTCGTCGAGTTCGCGAGGCTCATAGTCTCGGCCCGGCTTCCCGCGGTGGGTGTACCTGTTACGCATCTTCTTTAGCTCGTCAGCCCATTGCGGCCGTAGCGCCAGAAGATCGCCTATTACGGGTTCAACCTTTGTATGAAGATCCTTGAGCCGCTCCATCAGAGTCGGCTCGTATGCGAACTCCAACACTTGAGCCAGCCACTCCTTGAGTTCGCGATCCTCCAGATCTTTGAACCGCTCGAGCACAGCCCCCGTCCGGTTCTTGAATATCTGGCGCGGCCAGCTGTCCCTTTCAACAGTGGAGCGATGGTATGCCTCCAAGGACTGTGCGACTAGAAGTAGAGAAGTATCGACATATCGCGGAGCACTAAAGAGGAGACTGACCATTAGGTCCACGGAGTCCGAGTTCCGTTTCAGTACGTCAAGCCAACGCTGGAGGCCGTCAGCAAACGTCGGTGTCAGATCTGTGGCGAAAAACCGAATGTTGCCGACACGAATTTCTTCGCTCGCTACGCTCGGCTTTCGCCACTTCCGTAGCCATGTCAAAAGTTCCTGAGCAGCGTCAACACGCAAATACGCTGCTGTCACAGTTACAGGTCGTTGAGTGGCCCAGCCCACTAGCTCCTGGAATGGCGCCACATGCTGGGCCACGATTGCCTGGGCCGTTATCGGAGTGCCATATTTCCAATGGACATCAGCTGCGTAGCTGAGCGTGATACCGCGCCCAAACGCGGATCCGGGCGCGGACCCAGTTCGGACAGAAGTCCCGAGCCGAACCTCGGTCCCGTCATCCAATCGACCTTCAAGGGGCGCTTGAATCGTGTAGCTAACCTCAAGCGCTTTGTCTCCCGGTTCCCCACGTCCAGAGCCGTTGATGTCGATCCCCCGCGCGGGAACCCAATCGGCAAGGTGGTCCATTACCACAGTCGCTTCAGCGAATTCGGTGTCGGCAACCCCGAGATGCCCGCCAACTACCGCGTCATCAACCAGGTACCAGTTCGCAATAGGCCAATCGCGAATGCTGTGCGCCCCAAGGAGGGTTAGCTCAAGGCCTCCCCTGGCACGGCCATGAATGACCTCGAAATCCTGCTCAGGTCCCCGTTTTGGGAGCAAAGGAGAATCAAGTGTCAGCTCCAAGAATGGGCCGTCGAGATCTAGATGGCCGGGAACCTCCTTACTGGGGTCGGAAGGCAGCCACCACTGTCCCGCGTATTCAGTCTCACGACTCATCGAACCGAGGCTTAGCCTAAGGGAACGTTCATTACGCGCACGAGCATCAGAAAGACAGACGGTCCTTGATCATGTGCGAGAATCCGACGCCCGCCAGAAAAACTAGATCGCCTTCGGCAAACAAAGCGGCCCGGCGTCGACGCGATCGGCTACGTCGACGAGATCCTGCACTCGCTGCACAGGGTGAACCGATGAATGGGAACGAACGTCGGCAGACCAATAATGGCGGCAGACCCAATCTCTGACCATAACGGAGCCGAAGCGTTCAAATCCGAAGGGCGCTTCTGGGCGCAGCGCCTTGAAGTGGACCCTGCCGGCCACCATCTCGCAGGCATCAGACATGAATGGGCTAGCGGCTCTCCACGAGGACACGTGACTCTTGATGTCGCTATTCTTGCCAACCTGAGGAAACTTGGTTAGAACTCTTGACAACCTCAAGACTGGCGATTTTCGCGAACGGATTCTGGCAGTACTGGCCCGACGGAAACGGGCGACCCTGAAGGATCAGTGTTCTGGCTCGGATGTCTGACTCCGCATCGAGACGACCGCTTCCGGCAACGCTTGCCGATGACTTTGATCTCCAGAAGTACATGGCCAACATCAATTCCGATGATCCACTCCGGATCGTTCTCGCGGGTCATCTCTACGTCGAGGCCGCACTGACTGCGCTGATTGAAGCTGTGATCCCCTTTCCGGCTGATCTTCCTGTGTCAAAGGAGTCGTTTGATCGGAAGATTCGGCTGGCTTTGGCGCTCGGCATACTGCACCCGTCCGAAGCCACCGGCTATCGGGCGCTGAATGAGCTGAGAAACGACTTGGCGCACGGTCTGCCGCCTCACGTGACTGTCGGGCAGGTCGAGTCTTTAGTTCATCACCTTTCAGAATTGCAGAAGACCGCGATTGAGGCCGGCATTGTGGATCACGTGATCCGGCCTGGTCGCGACCTGCAGCCGGTTCTCGTTGGACTCTTTGTGCTTTTGCAGTCCCGGTACAACTCAGCCCCCGAGCCGAAAGCCTTGAGTCTCACAACATGGCGGTCGCGTGTTGAGGCCGACCAAGGTGGCTGAGCGCCAGCCTGTTGCTCGCCGTTCATGGGTGCCGCTCTATCGAACGCCGGCCGCAATCAGCTCAGGGCCACGGCAGGCCGTAGAGGCCGAACAAAGCGGGGGGCATACGTCCGATATCGCCCCGTTCCTCCTGCAGACGACGAGCTCGTAGGTAGTACCAGGCCACCAAAGCCATGACGTTCACGCCGACAACGACGACTCCCAAAAGTGCGAAGCGAACTCCGTCCGGCATAGCGCTACAAAGTGTCCGTCAGAGTGGCCGATGATGGACCGCAGTCGCCGCTGACCGGCGCCCTACGCTGATCATGTAGCCAAGCTCCCGGCCCTTGAGCAGCTCGCGTTATACGAGTGCTCTATCAAAGGGTCTTTACTGTTGGGAGACTGGAGCTGAATTAGCAATTTCGATAGGGTCTGCAGCCGAGAGCGATTCAGCAGTGAGACTGGCGAGACGAGCTTCGAAGTCGACATAACCCGCATCTCCGAGGACGGCGGCCGCAAAGGCGAGAAGAATCGGCCAAAGGGTTTTCTGCTTTCGGGTAACGGAAAATTGCCGAAGCACTTGGCCGCCTTTCATCCAATTTGTCGATATGCGCCGGGGCTTTAGCAAAGGTTCTGGCGTGACGCCCGCTTCCGGCCAGTTGCCCAGCGAAACCGAATATCGCCTCGTCCCCGTCTTGCGAATAACGCGCTGGATAACATCTAGTTGAGTGAACGCGAGCCCAAGCTCCAGATGTCGTAGCACCCAAGCCAGCGACACTGGATTGGCTTGGGTTCGCCATTGCATCACCACAATGCCATAGTCGCCGATGCCTAACTGGAGAAGAAACTCTGGCGTTCCATCGATATTCGGTGACTTAATGCGCAGAAATCCGGCGAACGTCTCAATCCTGAGGTCATCTCGCGAAAGCCCAACTGTCGTGACTGTGGCCTCAATGATCTTGTCGAGGGTTGACGTCTCGAACGGTCCAGTGGGCGGACGGCCAACGACCATCAACGAAAGCCAAGCGCCGTCCGAGTTAGCGTTGTGTGCCCACATGGCCCACTGAGGCAGCGGCTTTGCGTTGACCGCCCCGAGCTTAGTATGGACGTCGTGGTATACGAGGTATTGAGCGACAATTAGGCAACCGGCGAACAGAACGATCCAGATGGGGGCGGGAACCTTAAGGCCCGTGAAAATGTCGAGTCCGTACCCAACGATCCCGGCCGCGAGTCCAGCGTAAGTCCACCACTGCCGCAGCACTGCTAAGAGGTACGTCCGAAGGCTGTTGCGCATCAGCTCGTGGTGGTACACGTTAACCCTCACACGACAACGATTACGTACCGATATGCCATCGGCCGGATCAGCACTGCGCTCGGAATTGTCTCGGTAGGCTCGCTGTCACTCGGGAAAGCCCGCTTTCGCCAGCGCTGGCGATACACGCCGCCAAACTGAACCGACAGCTGCAAGAGTAGGGGGTTAATTGGGCCCTTTCAACGTTGCATACCGCCGGGATACGCCGTCGAGGAAGAGAACTACGTCAAAAATTGAAGCTATCCGGAAGCTCTGAGCGGCTTCCACATCGAAAGCTCCCGAGGGCCGATTCAACGAATAAATCAAGAGCCAAAATTCGGAGTACTCGCCACGATATTGGCGGAGTGCGACCTCTTTGGTTCGAACGATCCGTTCCAACTCGGAAACGTTCTGGCTGACATAGCCGGCTTCGGGCGAAGCCCACAGGCCGTATGTGGCTCGGTCGTACTGATAGACACTTAAGGAGGCAATCAGGCCGTCGAGACCGGAGGCCCTTAGATCCTCTTCGGATGCCTCGGCTGACGGCAACTGTGACGTACGACCGGGTTCAAGGCGGGCGAGCATGCTCTCGACAAGCTGGGCAATCGCGATGGCCACCTCGGGCGTCCGCGGGCGCGACACAGGGCTATCGGCATGCCAGTGCGGGTACACGTACAGGTGCACGCCTGGATTACGGCGCTCGAACTCTGCTTGTGCGACGGCTAACGTCCGATCGTGACTCTGTTCGATCGCTCGGGGAACAGAACCGTGCTCTCCGATCGTCTGGTGGTAGCGCGTGAGTTCGAGCGCAATCGTCTTGCCTTCAGAGTGGAGGACGAAGTCGGGGCGCTCAGCCGGACGAAGCCGCGTCTTCGGGAACCACGGAATACTAGTTCGAGCGGTCTCCACGACCCAGAGTTCTTCAACTTTCTTATCTACTGGCGGCATCAGGTCGGCCTGCCACCCCTCATCTGTCGCTGAATTAGGATCGCCGATCTGCGAAACGCAACCTTAAACCGGATCCGCGCCCATAGCGGACCGCCTCGACGGATAGCAAGGATGCGGCGTTGGGTCGCTGCCGGCGTAAGGAGCGGGTCTTCGAAAGTGACTTCTCGAGTCAGCGCCTCAAGCGCGGCACTGATGTACGCCGCTTCTTCAGGGAAGTTTGGCATTAGGCGCTGGGCGAACAAGGCGGCGCCAAAGACCAAAACGCCATCAGCGAGGCCACCAACGTTCGCTAGGCTCGTCACGATCGATTCCGTGATGATCGGCACGACTGCAGCATGAACGGGATTAGTTGTAAGGAACTTAGCGCCGTATTGCGTTGGAACGTCATAAGCGAGTACGTGATGTTGAGCGGCCAACACGGTTAGCGAGTCCGCTTCGGAGGTAGCGGCTCGTACAAGCCACTCCGCCCACCGCGGATCGTTGAAGTCAGATGCCCGCTGTACAAGCGCACTAAGGGATCTTGCCAATTCACGAAGGAGCGGACGCTGTTCGGAAGCCGCCCCAGCAGTCGCGAGCGCTCGTATTGCCCTGAAGCATTGTCGGTGCGCGGCGATGAACTCGTCGGCACCATTCAAGGGCAGGTCAGTCCCGGGTGGTGGCACGAAGCCGAACTCGATCGCCGTACCGGCATCAGGTAAAGCCGATAGGGTCCGGATCATCATGCCGACAAAGGCGTGAGCCGCCATCGCAGCGGTTTCGCTGAGCGCATTGTCGGTTGCGAAATGCGCGATGGAGGCATAGAGATGTACTCCCGCTGGCAAGTCTGACCCGCTCCGGCCAAACTCGAAAGTAGTGGAGAGGGGATCGACACGTGACAGCGAGGCAGTTATCGGAACGTGACGCTCTCGAGAGCCTTCAAATTGACGCCGTAAATCAACTGTCCGGTCAAGGGCCCAATCACGCCGAAGCCTCGCTGCATCGGAGATCATCGAATTGAGGGTCTGCGCCAAATAGACGTCGAGTGCGGCTTCAGTAGATGTCGGCATTCTCCGCTCTGCAATCCCGGCCTGTTCTGAAACAACTTCGGCCATTTCAGTAACTCGGTCGGCGAAAACGCCTACTACCTCGGAGAAGAGTTGAACCTCTCCCTCTCGAACCGCACTGAGGTACATCAGACGCTCAAGGGGATAGAACCGATCTTGCGGTACCGGGCGCGGGAACAAATTCTCGGGACCGTGTGTGCCCACCACCCAGGACAACCATTCACGGTCGAGACGTCGCACTGCTCGCGTGACTATTCGTTCGGGAGCTAGATCTCGATAGAGCATGTAGACCGCTAGCGCTGCCGCCACGATGACCAGCGCTGCGATGGTTTCAGCTTGGTCAACCGACAGAGAGCTGACCGATTGTGAACCGACTTGCCAGATGTCAACTGCAAGTGAAACGGCCGCCGCAGCAAAAGCTGCAACGATCCACCACAGCGTTATGGCCTGTGTACCGCGGAATCCCATCCAGGTGACCACGATCTGACTCGCAACCCCAGCGAGAGTCAGTGGAACGATGCTAAGCGCGAGCTGGACCGAAATGATCTGAGGTATCGCCTCAGCCGCATGATCGCCCCCGCCCCAATTGACTGTTCCTGTACCGATGGCGAGCACAACGGCAATCAGGATCCAAATTACGGACGGTACAAGCACTTGGTCGACACGAGTGTTCGGCGATCGACGGAGAGACAGCACGAGGGCTCCCACCAACGGAATGAGGCCGCCTATCGGTGGGAGGGTAATCAGCCAGATGGCTGTGCACGCCAACAGAAACACAGCTTCAGGTGAGTTAGCGGTGGTAGAAGACCAGAGCCTGTGTACGAACGGAAGTGCTCGCCTCCCTACTGCCCTGAGCGGAATTGAGGCCAGCAGGCGCCACGCGACAGAAACGACATATCCGACCAAGCCCACGTACGTCCAGATGCCAACCTGACCAGGCAAGAAAAGCATCACCAGTGCCGAAGCGATTGCCACAGCTGGACCAGGAAGTGAGTAGAGGAGAGCTTCTCTTCGATACCCACCTCGCCGAATCCAAAGAACAGCGAGAAGGACTTCCAAGATGGTGATCAAGGCTCCCGGACTGAAGTGGACGCCACTCACCCACCGGTATCCGATGCCAACTTCGTTGGAGAACAGGAGCGCGGTCTCAGTCACGCGCGCAACCTACCGAATCAGTCCGGCTTGCGGACCGACGGGTTATGCTCGATCTCGGCAGCGTAGCTGCTTATCTTGCTCCCTCTGAAAGAGGGCAGTTTGGCTCCATATGGAGTCCTCCTGGCTCCGCCCATTCCTACTTGTGTGCCTCACGAAGCACGGCTGGAGAAACAGCGGAGCCGCAATTGGACCAAAAAAGGGCCCCCCGGAGCTCGCGGCTGAGTTCAGTAGTCGGTGAATAGTCGCTCAGTAGTCGCAGATAAGTCGCTGCAAGCGGGCCATTTTGCCATCGAGGACAGCAGATTAGTAAGTAGGTGGACTTGACGCTTGCATTGGGTATGCGACTAATGCGTTGGCTTGCGGCGACCCTTTCCGTGCGGGTTGCGCGGGAGTCGGCGGTGTGGGCGCAGGGCGCGGGCGTCGTCGATGATCGCGTTAAGGGTGGGGCGGACTTCCGGATCTTCAAGCAGTCGACGGACTGCCATCCCGACCACATCGTTGATGCTCTCGTCGGTTGCGAAAGCGAGCGCTCTGAGGAGGCGGTATTCGCTCTCGGGGAACCTTAGCGTTAGCGCTTGCAGAGGCTCTTTTTGCGCGTTTTGCACCAATGCACCATGACAGAAAACAATCCCTCGGTGGGCATTTAGGTAAGTAGAGGGCTTTGTGCTCTGGCGACGGCGGCGCCTCGACCGCCGGACGGGAGGAGGGGCTATGACTGCTGGATCGACCCTGGGTGGTGACAGGGTGGTTCGTCTTCAGGTTCGGGTTCCGGTCCAACTTCACCGAATGCTTGAAGCTTGCGCCGAGCGCTCCGGTCTGTCCACAGTAGGCCTTGTTCGAGTGCTTCTCGAAGAGGCGCTCGCTGCCTCGCCAGAGACGGTATCCGAAGCCCTCAAGTCTCGCCGGGGTCCAGCAGATCTCGTGTCGCTATCAGCTCTGGTGGCCAGCGAACATGCCATCAAGTTGTACGAGCTGGTCATGCCAGGAGGCAGCCGGCAATCACACGAAGCGCGGGGTCTTGCGTTCGGAGCGGCGGAGCAGCGACTCGAAGATGTTCGCGCGCAACTTGAGGAGGGCCGCTGATGGCGCCCAGCGCGATCCTCTCGGTGAAGTACCTGGCGATGCCGAACGCCGGAGCTGCCCGCACCGCGGTGAATGGTTTTGTTCGGTACATCCAGTACCGCGATCACCATGAAGACATCGCTGCCGACACCTCGCGCATGGTTCGATACGTCAGTCATCGCGACCCGACGTCACAGCGTGGTCAGCTGTTCGACTGGGATGGCAGGGCAGGAGACCTCGAGCGCAAGGCGCTGGTTGGGCACGTCAGGCGATCGCTACGCGACCTGCCCTCAGGTGCTCATCCCCAGCGCGCCGTTTATCGCTTGGTGCTATCGCCGGCAGACGCCCGCGGGCTCGATCTGCGCGAGCTCGCACGCGCAACAATGCATGGGTTAGAGCGCGACGCAGGCCCCCTTCCGCCCTGGGTTGCGGCCGTCCATCGCAACACGCAACACCCGCATGTCCATATCGTCATGGCGGCCCGGCGCGAGGTTTCACCGGATCGCTTCAAGACCTTGATCATCACGCGGCCGCGTCTCGCCCGCATGAAGGAGTCGCTTGCATCGGAGATGTCAAGGCAAATCGCTCGCTCGCCCGTGCGTCGCGAGGATCGCACAGGCGGTCTCCGCGAGCTCGTGCGGGTCGATCGCGCCGGACGTAGCGTCCCGCGTCTGGCGGGCTTTAGGGCGCGTCATCGCGCGGGCTTTCGTAATCGTGCACATGCGTTGGATGCCATCACGGGGGGACTGCGGCGTGCAGCACGACGCTACCAGCGCCACATTGAAGAGCAGCTGATTGAAGAGGAACGCCGGCAAAAGCTTGAAAGGGGATGGGAAAGGTGAGCTGCAAGCCAATGCACTGCAATTGCCTTTTCTCCGGCGAGGCGGAGGGTCCGGGAACCAGCCTCGCTCTGGTTCCCGGGCGCCCGGCGGCCGACGCTCCATCGCTACGCGAGCCGCTGCTGCTGCGACCGGTTGAGGCGGCACGACTGCTCGGAATCGGGCGGTCGAAGCTGTTCGAGATGTTGGCTAGAAATGAGCTCCCTGTCGTGCGAATGGGCCGTTGTGTTCGCATCCCTAGCAAACAGCTGACCGACTGGCTGACTCAGAGCCTCCAGGTTGAGGACGCGGCTCGCCACGCCTTCCTAGGCGCTGGTGCAAAGCCGCGCAGCCAACTCATCCGATGAGGAAGTGTCCCTGCCCGACTATGACGTCTTGTTGCCCGGGTAGCCGATCGAGTGCGCCCAGGGAATGCGCAAATAGTACCGAGCAATTGCGCCCGCAAAAACTAGAGAGATCAACGTGATGAGGATCTCCGGCATGGGGCGTATAGCTGAAGGCACCAACCAGTACACGCCACCCAGCACCGCCTGGGCCACGCCGGGGACTACTAGGTACTGCCAGTTTCGTGGCCACCCCTCAGCGGCCATCCGGAGCCCGATGGGAATGGCTTTGGTGACCTTCCGTGTAGAGAAGGCCAAGGCCGGATTGATGAAGGTAGCTGCAATATCGAAAACAAGGACGAGCAGGAGCACTCCGATTCGCCAACCGGGAGACTCGAATGTAAATGTGTGCCACACGACGGCTACAAAGACGAAGACCAGCAGCGGGAACAACGCCAGAAAATACAGCCGCACATACCGGGCGATGAAGCTCCACGTAACGGGGAACAGCTCTCTCGAATGGATTGGCTGCCCGTCAAAAGCTCGCTGATACCAGATGAACTGGGTACCAAACCACCCGAAGGAGAAGAACCCAAGAAGAAGGCGAGCCAGAAGGATTGGGAAGCTGTCGTGAGAGGGCAAAGTAAGTACATTGCCGGCGGTGAGGACCAAGGTGACGATGGGCAGGAGGGGGCCCTTTCGCCATGCGGCCAACGACGCTGTGATGTCGTCAACGAACGCGCTGACTGAGGTTTCGATCGCCACCTAAGCCAAGATAACGGCGCTCCAACCAGTTTCTCCCGCAAGTGGCGCGGGTCAAGACGCCTGTGATCGGGAGCGTCCGGCAGCTCGATGCTTTTTGGCCCGAAGCCTTATTCAAGCTAGCGAAAGACCCCAGACGCTTCTCAGACAGCGCGCTTAGGTTTGACCGCGCTTGTTCGAATACGTTGGCCGCTCGAGGTCAGACCGCAGTTCTTCCGATATCGGCCAGCTCGCGAAATTCTCCAAAGTAACGGCCGTGGGTCTTGCGCAGCTGTTCCTCGGACTCAGCCTGCAGGAGAACAACCTCAAGTTCAGGATTTGCTGTTTCGGCCCTAAGGAGTTCTTTGTTAGCCGCCGGAAAGTCGCTGCCGCCAAATTCGGCTATCGATATGAGCTCGCCGCGGCGGCGATCATAGCGGAGCAGGAATAGTTTCAAGAAGCCTCCATTGCAAAGGTCATGATAGTCACGAAGGCACCAACCAGAGCGTTTAAGCGATCTGGGAGCTCGCTGAAAAGGTCATCAAACAGGCCGTCGCCCATTTCGCTCTCTTCTAATGTCGCAATCATTGCGCTTGATCGAGCGAGCAGCCCTGCCGCTCGTTCGTAACGCATGTCTCCCGGCACCACGACGCCGTATTTCAGGTCGGTGCCCACCACGTCGGCAAGGCGCTCAGACTGGTTTGCCCACAAGGCCTGGAGAAGCGTGCGAACTTGGATCTCGACTTGGCGATCGTTAATGGTCGGAATGACGTGCACGGCCCGGTATCCAAAACTCGGTCTTGCGCGGCGGTCAATGACTCGGGCCTCAGGGAACACCTCGATCAGCCTTCCTACCACATCGTCTTGTTGACGAATACGCTCCACATTGAGGCGACAGCCGGCAATATCTTGCATTCGAGCTAGTTCGATTTTCGTTCGGCGAAGTTTGGCCACGATTGAGTCTGGTGTCTTCTCAGGTCGTCCAGTGACTTTGAGGTCGGGCAAGGCCTTCGAGATATCCGCAACTACACGCTCGTAAGCGGGAACGAACGTAGCTCGGTATTCAAGAAGCTTTCCGCGGTCCCCGTCACCAAGGCCGGCATCGCGGATGCGGTCACCGAGCCGGTTGATCTGCGAATGGCTCCACGTCATCGGCTGCTGGGATCGCCGAGCAGGGCGTCCATATGTTCGGCCGCTTCTTTGTGCAGCGTCGGCGTCACGTGCGAGTAGGTATCTAGGGTCAGCGTCACCGTCGAATGGCCGAGCATGTCTTGGACCACCTTCGGATGCACACCGCGGGTCAGGAGCAGAGTCGCAGCGGTGTGTCGGAGGTCGTGGATTCGAACGCGCGGCAGGCCGGCCTTGGCAAGCTCGCGCTTGAATACGACGTTGAGCCAGCTAGAGCTCATCGGCGATCCAGATCGTGAGCAAAACACCAGATCTCCAAAGTCTGTCCGCCAATTGGCACCGGCCAGGAGGCGCATCTCTCGCTGTCGTGCGCGGTGTTCGCTGAGGGCTTGCACCGCTATCCGCGAAAGGTGAATAGTCCTCCGGCTGCGGGTTGTCTTGGGATCGACCATGACGAAGCCGGCACTTCCATGACGCTGCAGTGCCCTGCGAACCACCAGAGTGGCCTTCTCCATGTCGATGTCGGACCATTTCAGGCCGAGCGCCTCCCCTTCACGGAGACCCGTCGTCGCGAGAAGCACCCACACCGCGTGAAGGCTTTGTCCATTGGTGGACTCGAACAGGACGTGCAGCTGCTCAGACGTAAGCGTCGCCATTTCGCTCGGCTCCGGGCGCGGAATGATCACACCGTCGGCAGCATTGCGGCCTACCATCCCCCACCTCGCGGCCTGCCGCAACGCACTGTGGAGGACAACGTGCGCTTGGCGAACCGACCTCGGCGCCAGTCCCTGTGCAGTCAGCCTCGCGTACGCGCCCTGGATCGCTTGAGGCGTCAGCTGCGCAAGACGAATTCGGCCGATGAGGGGATTCAGGCGCCGGACGTTGAGGCTGTAACCGATGAAAGTCCTCGGTCGGACCTTCAGGCGAGCGGCTTCGTCCAGCCAACGCGCCAGGTAATTGGCAACGCTGACGCTCGGTGCTCCAACGATGACCCCTTGCTCTCGGTCCCGCTGCAGCTGACGGAGCTTGGTCTGGACTTCAGCCCTGGTTCGCCCGTAAAGCACCTTGCGGCGCCCGTACTCGAGCCGCAGCGTCGCCGACCACCGGCCGTCCGACCGATGGTAGATGGTGCCCTCGCCGTGGCCTCGTTTGCCCATTTCGAGCTGCCAAGAGTGTATTGGCAGTCAAACTGGCAGTCAAGCCCATTTCCACGTGTAAGTGTTCGTGTCCGATTATCAGCGCACCGTCTGGGCGATTCGTATTCGGCAAAATGGCGGAGGGGCAGGGATTTGAACCCTGGATAGGCTTGCACCTATAACAGTTTTCAAGACTGTCGCCATCAACCGGACTCGGCCACCCCTCCACAGGGCACCACGGATTCTAGGAGGCGCTACTCAGCGGGCGCCGATGACTTCCAGGCCGCCCATGTAGGGACGCAGCACCTCCGGCACGGTGACCGTCCCGTCCGGCCGCTGATACGTCTCGATGATCGCGTCGATCGTTCGCGGCAGTGCCAGCCCGCTGCCGTTGATCGTGTGCACGAAGCGCGGTGGCGCGCCGCGAGCCGGCCTGTATCGCATGTTCGCCCGCATTGCCTGGAAATCCGCGAACACCGAGCAGGACGAGACCTCGAGGTATCGCCCCAATCCCGGGCACCACGCGTTCAGGTCGTACTTCTTGTATTGCGCGAAGCCCATGTCGCCCGTGCACATCACCATCACCTGATAGTGCAGGCCGAGGCGCTGCAGGATGTCCTCTGCGTCCGCGGTCAGCTTCTCGAACTCGTCCATCGACGCTTCGGCATTCGTGAGCTTGACCATCTCGACTTTCGAGAACTGGTGCAGGCGGATGAAACCCCGCGTGTCCTTCCCGGCCGCCCCAGCCTCAGAGCGGAAGCAGGGCGTGTACGCGGTGTACTTCAACGGCAAGCGGTCGCCGTCGAGGATCTCCTCGCGGTGGAGGTTGGTGAGCGGGACTTCAGACGTGGGCACCAGCCACAGGTCCTGGCCTTCAACTTTGAAAGCGTCAGCGCCGAACTTCGGCAGGTTGGCAGTGCCCGTCATCGATGCGCTGTTCACGAGCATCGGCGGCCACACCTCCGTGTAGCCGTGCTCACGCGTATGGACGTCGAGCATGAACTGCGCCAGCGCTCGCTCCAGGCGCGCACCTTCGCCGATCAGGAATGCGAATCGCGAGCCCGCGACTCGCGCTGCGCGCTCGAAATCCATGATCCCGAGCGCCTCTCCGAGGTCGTAATGGGTGCGCGGGGTGAAGCCCAGGTCGGCTTTCGATCCCCACTCGCGCAGGACAACGTTGTCCTCCTCCCCCTCCCCCACCGGCACCGATTCGTGAAACAGGTTGGGGACGCGCAGCAGTAGGTCATCGAGCTCGCGCTTCACCTCGTCGGCCATTGCGAGGCTCGCTCGCGCCTCCTCCGCCATCTGCCGCAGCCTCTCCTTGAGCGATTCGTCGCGCGTTTTCGCGAACTCTTTGGACAGCCGGTTCTGCTCGGCCTTGATCGTCTCGGCTTTGTGCACATGTGAACGCCACGTCTCATCGAGCTTCAGGATCTCGTCGATCGGCGCCGGCTCGCCCTTCAGCTGCGCAGCGCGGCGCACGCGCTCTGGATCGCGGCGGATCAGCTCGAGGGGCAGCAATCTAAGACTCAGCCTTCATCACTGGGAACAGGATCACATCGCGGATCGACGGCTGGTTGGTCAGCAGCATGATCAGCCGGTCGATGCCGACGCCGAGCCCGCCGCACGGCGGCAGCCCGTACTCGACTGCGCGCAGGAAATCCTCATCCATCGGGTGCGCCTCCACGTCGCCTGCAGCCCTCTGCGCCGCCTGCGCCTCGAATCGCTGCCGCTGGTCGACGGGGTCGGTCAGCTCGGTGAACGCATTGGCATATTCGCGGCCGAGGACGATCAGCTCGAAGCGTTCGACGAATCGGGGGTCGTCGTCACGCGGCCGAGCCAGGGGCGAGATCTCGATCGGGTAATCGGTGACGAATGTCGGCTCGCGAAGCTTGGGTTGGACGTGCTCCTCGAACAGGTCGTTCAGCTCTTTACCTGCGGCCTGCCGGCCGGTGTGCTCGAGGACCAGGTCGGCCATACGCTCGCGACGCAGCGGAGGCGCGAGGTCGATCTCCTCACCCTGATATGTGATCTTCGAAGTGCGCCCGGCAGCAGCCGTCGCGACAAACATCATGTCCTCCACAAGCTTCATGACGTCGTTGTAGTCGGCGTACGCCTCGTAGCACTCCAGCATCGTGAACTCGGGGTTGTGCCGCGGTGACAGCCCTTCGTTGCGAAAAACCCGGCCGATCTCGTAGACACGCTCGAACCCGCCGACCAGCAAGCGCTTCAGATGCAGCTCCAGAGCAATGCGCAGGTACAGGTCGCGATCGAGCGCCTCGTGGTGGGTCACGAAAGGCTTGGCATGACCCCCGCCGGGTACCTCCTGCAGCACCGGTGTCTCGACCTCGAGGAACCCGCGCTCATCCAGCAGGCCCCTCAGCGAGGCGATGACCTTCGTCCGCGCCCGAAACACATCGCGGACCTCGGGATTCGCGATGAGATCCACGTACCGCTGCCGGTAGCGGATCTCGACGTCCTTCAGGCCGTGCCACTTCTCGGGCAGCGGGCGCAGAGATTTGGTCAGCAGCTGGAAGGAACCTATCTCTAGCGTCACCTCGCCGCGCCGCGTGCGAAAGATCGGACCCTTCGCGCCAATGAGATCGCCGGGGTCAAGCTCGGCGAAGAGATCGAAGTCGCGCTCGCCGAGGATGTCGCGGCTGGCAAAGAGTTGGAGGCGGCCGGACTGGTCTTGCAGATCGGCGAAGACCGAGCCGCCCATCAACCTTTTCACCATCAGCCGGCCGGCAATGGCAACCGGCTCGGTTCGCTCGCCTTCTCCGAGCAGCGCTCGCGCCTCCGCTGCGGAGTGCGTCGGCTTGAATCCGCGCGAATACGGTTCGACGCCGGCCGCGCGCAGCCGCTCGAGCTTCTTCCGCCGGTCGCGAATTACCTCCGGCTCGTCTTCCTCAGGCACGTCCTCGAAAGACTAAGGGAGAAAGACCAGCCGCTAGGGCGACGGCGAAGGATGCAGGAACGGAATGGTGCTAATTGCGCCCAAGCTACAGGCCCCGAAGACGAGCAGCAGGGCCAGTAGCCAAAAGCTGTTTGCCAGGCACCCGAGCGCTCTGCCAGCGTGCGCCAGGCCATCGCCGCGCAGCGCACCGCCGTTTGCCCGGATCCGATTCAGCGCTGAGCCGCCGACGAAGAACGCGATTATGCCAAGCAGAGGACAGGTGAACCAACTCAGGATTCCCATCACCAGCGCCCAGACCGCGCCCGCATCTGTGGGTGCGACCGAACCTGATGCGAAGCCCGAATACGGTTGCTGAGTTGGATACGACGGCGGCGGATGGGACGGGGGCGGTGGGCGGGACGGCGGCGGCGTCTCCGGGATGGGCTGAAGCCGACCCGCTTCAGGATCCTGTTGCACGGCGCTATTGTCTAACCACGCTCAGGCGCTTGCAGCACACACTCGTGTCCCCGGAGAAAGTTCTCGCGGCATTCCCTATGGCCACAATGTGACCGAGAGTTCGGCTCACCAAAGGGGATCGTCCGCTTTGTGCTTCGCCTTAGGGAGGGTGACGAATTGGAACCAAGATCTGGGGATCCGGACGACAGCGCCATCTGGGACGACTCCTACAGGAGGTGGGTGTCCAGGGATTACCGTTGGTGGTGGGACAACGATCAATGGATAGCGGCCGCGACGGTGCCCCCATCGCCGCTCCCGGGCACGCCAGTGCGAGGCAATCGCGGCCGCACGTGGACTCTCCCATTGGCGCTCTTGGCTGTTGGCTGCGCAGTGTCGTTAGTCATAGGAATCACCATCGGTGGTTTGGCTGGAAATCACCAAGGCGTGGCATCACGACAGGTACTGCCAGAGCAATATGCGCAAGTTCGCGCGGCCAACATTGGGTTTCTCGAGCAAGCACTCGCTCGGGTACCTCTTGACTGCTCGACCAACGATCGCGGCCGATGTTCTCTTTCCATTGCCTACGCCCTAGCCCTTACACAGAAGTCCCGTGACGAACTCCTGCCAGCACCAACCTGCTTGCGCCGATCTGACGCCAAGTTGCGGTTGGCCCTATCTGAACTAGACAGCGATCTTCATTCCGCCGCGGCCGACATCGCGCTCGCTAGAACAGAGATGCCCGGAGTAGCGGACCTAGCGGCTTCCGATGCTCTCTTCAACTCTGAAGCCTGCGCGCATTCAACCAGTTCTCAGCCCGAAAGCTCTGCCGTTAGCACTTCGAGCCCGTCACCCGTGCGGCAATTCATCACATTCGATAGCGGAACGAAAGTAGTCGGCACGGATATTCAACCCGGAACCTACCGGACCCGCCGCGCTCAGCCGGGTTGCTACTTGGCGAGGTTGAGGGGCTTTAGCGGTGCATTGGACGACATCATTTCAAACGAACTGTCGAACGCTCCGGTTGTCGTTACGATCCTGGCGACCGACAAGGGCTTTCGGTCTGAGAACTGCGATACGTGGACGAGCGACCTCTCTCAGATCACAAGTAGCAAGTCGTCGTTCAGCGACGGGGACTTCATCGTGGGTACCGACATGACCCCCGGCACGTATCGCAATGCCGCAGCGCAGGGCTGTTATTGGGCTCGATTGAAGGGCTTCGGGCATACGCTTGATGACATCTTGGCCAACGACAACACTGACGTCCAAACGGTCGTCACGATCGCCGCAAGTGATGGTGGATTCGAATCTGCTAATTGCGGTACGTGGACAAAAATCGGGTGATGCGGTTGTTGCGTCCGGCGCCTCTTCTTGGGCAGATCGGGCCCCACCACACTTCGGCCAGCCGCTAGAGCGTGAGCTCCTGGTCCTCGGCCGCCGGAAACGCGACCACGTCCGTCCCGCCCGACTGCCGGTGGTTGCCCAGCGCCTCCTCGATGAGCGCATCGATGTCGCTGTCCGAGTGCGCCGGGT
>Ga0207646_10000274_pt1 | contig 70391 bp, 69 predicted proteins | sample KBSK5502metaG_FD_184343 | JGI IMG/M metagenome (GOLD analysis project Ga0207646, IMG submission 184343) | Corn, switchgrass and miscanthus rhizosphere microbial communities from Kellogg Biological Station, Michigan, USA - KBS K5-50-2 metaG... | ecosystem: Host-associated > Plants > Roots >... | reverse complement strand
CGTGCGTTACCCTGGCTCAAGGTCGAAAAGCAGTATGTTTTTGACGGCCCTTCAGGAAAAGTCACGCTCGCGCAACTTTTCAATGGCCGCAGCCAGCTCTTCATCAAACATTTCATGATGGGACCCGGCCAGAAACAGCAATGCGTCGGGTGCTCGCTCGAAGTCGACCACGTCGAAGGTATCCTCGATCATCTCGAAAATCATGACGTCTCTTACGCTGCCGTAGCGCGTGCGCCCATCCACGAAATAGAAGCTGTTCGCAAACGCATGGACTGGCACTTCCCCTGGGTCTCTTCCTACAACAATGATTTCAACTATGACTTCAACGTTTCCTTTAAACCCGAAGAGATGGCCGCAGGAACTGCGGTCTACAACTATCAGCAGGGCAATCCCGGAATGGAAGATCTCTCAGGCGACAGCATTTTCTACAAGGACGATTCCGGCCAGATCTTTCACACTTATTCGACTTTTGGCCGCGGCGGCGAAGAGTTCCTTGGAATTTACCGCTTTTTCGATCTGATGCCGAAAGGTCGCGACGAAAACGGACCGCATCACTCGCTCGCGGATTGGGCTCGGCCCCACAACATGTATGGCAAGGGTGGCATGGTCGAGGCCACCGGTCGATATCACTCGCCAGGTTGCGCCTGTGCCGTTCACAAGTAAGCGCTAACAGTTTTTGCTTCCAAAAACTAGAAAAGGAGAAGAAGATGCAACCCCAATTACAGAAGAGCAAGACTGACCAGCCGAAAGTTGTATCGCAATCCGAGTGGCTCGCCGCTCGCAAGGATCTGCTCACCGAGGAAAAAGAGTTCACTCGCCGGCGCGACGCGCTCAGCGCAAAACGCCGCGAACTGCCTTGGGTGAAAGTGGAAAAGAACTATCTCTTCGACGGTCCAAACGGAAAGGAGTCGCTTTCCGATCTTTTCCGCGGCCACACCCAGCTCATTGTCTATCATTTTATGCTCGGCCCGGATTGGAAGGAAGGTTGCCCCAGCTGCTCATTCCTCGGCGACCATTTTGACGGGACCCTTGTGCATCTCAACGCTCGCGATGTCTCGTTCTCGGCGGTTTCCCGCGCGCCAATCCCACAAATCGAGGCCTTCAAGAAGCGCATGGGCTGGCACTTCAAGTGGGTCTCCTCCAACAGCAACGACTTCAATTACGACCATCACGTTTCGTTTACGAAAGACGAAATGGCCAAAGGTAAGGTCAACTACAACTACGGTGAGCGAGAGTTTCCCAGCGAAGAAGCTCCCGGCCTCAGCGTTTTTTACGAGAACGCAGTTGGAGAAATCTTCCATACCTATTCGACCTACGGCCGCGGCCTGGACATTTTCCTCGGCGCCTACAACTTCCTCGACCTCACTCCAAAAGGTCGCGACGAAGATGCCCTCGCCTTCGCCATGTCCTGGGTCCGTCACCATGACCGCTACGAAAATGGCCACACTGTCGACCAAACCGCCGCCTACCAGCCCCCAAAACTGGCCAACGACTCCTGCTGCTCCCACGACCAGCCAACATAAAGCTCTCGCTTCAGATCTCGTTTCACTGGTAGCGGCGGCTTCTTGCTCTGACGCAAAGGGTTAAGCCGCCGCTTTTATCCTTCTGCCGTCGTAGTGGCCGGTCTTTAGACCGGTTCTTTTTCCATCAGTCCTGGGCACATTCCACCGCGGGCGGGGTCTAAATAATCTGTCGCACGGGTATGGGTGTGCCCTGGGGGGTCTCATGCTGGAAGCCCTGCAACTCACAAAATTCTACGGTTCGGTTCCCGCCGTTCAGGACGTAAGTTTCCAGATAGCTCCAGGAAGTGTTCTCGGATATCTCGGCCCGAACGGTTCTGGTAAAAGCACGACTGTAAAAATGTTGATCGGGCTGTTGCGGCCAACTCACGGAGAAGTCCGTTTCGATGGCCAAGATATTCAGCAGAACCTCGTGGCGTACCGTAAACATTTAGGCTACGTGCCCGAGGAAGCGAACTTGTACCTCCATCTGACCGGTTGCGAGTATCTTGAAATGGTCGGAACGCTCCGCGGAATGCCCGAAGCTGCTCGATCAACAAAAGCTGATCAACTCTTGGAATTGCTTGCGCTAGCCGCTTACAAACATCTCCAGATGAGCGCGTATTCAAAAGGGATGCGCCAACGCATCCTCCTGGTCGCTGCGCTAATGGACAATCCCGACGTCTTGATTCTGGATGAGCCGCTTTCGGGTCTCGATGTCACGTCTGCGATGGTCGTAAAAAATCTCATTCAAATTCTCAGCGGTAAAGGCAAATTCATTTTCTATTGCTCCCATGTCCTCGAAGTGGTTGAAAAGGTTTGTTCCCGGCTTATTGTAATTCGCAAAGGCCGCATGATTGCCCATGGCTCAACTGACGACGTTCGTAGCCAGATCGGCCAAGCTACTCTCGAGCAGGCTTTCGTGCAGTTGGTTGAGGACAAGGATGCAAGCCAGATCGCCAACGACATCGTGAACGTCATGGTAGCTCCCCGTTGAAAGAACCGATCCACTCGCTGCCTTCCAGTGGGGCAGAGGCGTCGAAGAGGCCGCTCTTCGCGCTCATGAACTTGTTCATCGGACGCATGTTCCATGCCAGTAGCGAGCTTGGCGCGGAAGATCTTGATGTCGGGATTGGAATCACTGCGATTCTCTTGGCTATGCCCGGCCTCTTCATTTCTCTTTTGCTGTTCGAAAAGTACGGCTCACTAATCCGCTTCCTGCGAGGCGATGGGACCTTCGATCCTTTTGAAGCGACCGTGCCCGACGAATACTTCTTCATCGTGCTGTCGATGGCGGTTACGGGGATTGCGACCCTCTGGAAATGGGCCGCGATTTTTCCTGACCGTCGGGATTTTACAAATCTCGTTCATCTTCCGATCTCCCTGCGCAGTATCTTCGTTGCTAATTTTGCCGCGATTGCTACGCTCGCTTCTCTCTATACCATCGTTGTCAACGCAGCCTCGATCATTCTGTTTCCGGTCGTTGTGTTTGGCTCGCAGGGTAACCTCGCTACATTCATGCGCTTCTTTTTCGGGCATGCAGCAACTGTAATCGCTGCCGGTAGTTTTGCCTTTTGCTTGGTTTTTGCTCTCACTGGCATCCTCTTGGCGCTTTTTCCATACGGCATTTCGCGCCGCATGTCGACCGTCGTGCGCTTCTTCGTTGTCGTCTTCCTCTTGGCCCTTGTTGCCACGAGTCTTTCCGTCCCGGATCTTCTTTCCACCGGCGCAGCGCGGGCTCACCGCTATCTCGGTATTTTGCCTCCGGTCTGGTTTCTCGGTCTCTCCCAGCGCCTTTGGGGGCGCGCTTCGGATCCTTTCTTCGAGGAAATGGCGCGGCGATCCGTCGCCGCCCTGATTGCTACGCCGCTCGTCGCTTTGCTGGCCTATCTCACGGGGTTCCGCAGATGGTTTCAGAAAATTCCAGAGTCAGCCGACCTTCCGTTGTTCCCGCGGCTCGGTAATCTTCGCTTGGAATTTCCCGGCAAGATTTTCGACAAGGTCGTTTTTGCAACCCGGACCCAACAGGCTTTTGGCCGCTTTATCATTCAGACGCTGTGGCGCAGTGAAGTCCACCAGCAAGTGTTTCTTTTCTCTCTGGCCATCGGTCTCGTGGCGTGCGCAAGAATGCTGGCCGGCATGTCTTTGCACTTCGCAGGCGTTGGAAACTCTCCGTTGTCCGCTGACGTTCTTTCCGTTCCTCTGATCCTCGCATTTTGCGTGATCGTCGGAATCCGTTTTTGCTTCGAGATACCTCTGAATCTTCAGGCCAACTGGATTTTCCGGTTTTACATTGATCCCAGAAGCACCGAAACGCGATCAACCGTAAGAAGGCTCCTTCTCGCCCTCTCTCTCTCTTGGATTGCGCCCCTCACCTTTCTTTGCTCGTTCTACCTATGGGGACTCTTTATTGCACTCGTGCATACGCTGGTGGTCGTTTCCTCCTCGGTTCTCGTCATAGAAATTTCGATGCTCCACCTCCGGAAGATGCCCTTCACCTGCAGCTATCCTCCGTTTCAGAGCCACTCTCCCCTGATCGTCCTGGCATACCTCTTCGGAGCCATCATTCTCTCCAGCTATGTTCCCGAATACGAGATGCAGATTGTAGATGTTCGTTGGGCCACACCAGTGCTCTTCTTGCCGGCAGTCTTGATCCTTGTTGGCATTTATCATTATCGAAAAAATATGCTGCCGATCGACAAAGAACTAATTTTCGAGGAACGCCAAAATACTTGGAACTAGAAACCACTGTGCTCAAGCTTGGGTTACAGGAAGAAGGTGTTTACTCGGCGCGCAGCATCGAAGCCGGGTCAATTCGCACCGCGTGCAGTATCGGCCGTAATGCAGCCAGTAGCGCTCCCGCGAGAATTGCCAGTGCCGGAATTGCCAGCATCTGCAGGTCAGTGGCCTTTACTTGGTAGAACAGTGACGCAATGAGGAGAACAGACATCATGCCTAGGCCGACGCCCGCAGCTGATCCGAAAAGCACCATGGAAAACACGTCCGCGGTCACCAATCGCGCGATGCCGCCAGCTTGTGCGCCCACTGAGATGCGAATTCCGATTTCGCGTCGCCGTTGCAGGACAGAGTAGTGCAGCACACCGTAAAGGCCGACGCCCGCGAGCAACAGCGCCACAATGGCGAAGAACAACGTCAGCGTCGCCAGCAGCCGCTCTCGCACCGTGTGCGACCGATTGATCTCCAATTGCGTGCGGATCCGGCTCACGCGAAATTCGGGGCGAGCCCGCGGCACTTCCTGCCGAAGGACGGACGCGAGTGAGCGTGGAGCGACCGATGTGCGCACAAACAGCGTTGCTCTGGCTTTCTTGCGTAGCGCCCCACTTGCATCGATGGAATGAAAAGGAACATAGAATTGCGGCAAGATCGGCTCGCGCAAATTCCGGTACCTGACATCCCGCACCAGGCCCACGATTTGGTATCGAAGGCGCGCACCTTCGTCCGTCGCAAGATCGAACGCCTTACCCACGGGATCTACGCCTTCGAAGTAAACTTTCGCGAAAGTCTCGTTGACGAGCGCTGACCCAGGATCCGTGTCGCTCGGCCGAAAATCTCTGCCATCCTTCAATTCAATCTTCATCGCTTCCAGCCAGCCCGGAGAAACACCGCGCATGTAAGACAGAATTCCGTTAGAGATACCGCCATTAACCGAAACAAAGTTGTTCCAACTACTGCCCCCGAGCAGCGGTGCATCCGCCATCGCTGCGGTGTCAACCCCTGGCAGGCTTCGCAGATGTTCCGCCGCCTGGTCCCAAAACTCCATCGGTTGAGGATTCCTCGCGACCGTATCGAGAACGAGAACTTGGTCGGCCGAAAAGCCGGTGGGCTGATACGACAGGCGTTTGAAAGTAGTGACGAAAAGTCCTGCTACGAACACCACCAGAAAACAAAACGCCACCTGCACGGCGACCAGCATGTGCATCAACCGGCGCTTCGAATGCGGATGGTCTCCGCCCTTAAGAGCGCTAACTGGATTGACGGACGATGCGCGCAGCGCGGGCACTAACCCAAACAGCAAGGTCACACCGAGAGCGAGCGCCAATGCAAAACCCAGCACTCTCCAATCCGCTGGCAACCGCAGCCGCGCTGGATTGTCGGGCGGATTGATCATGCTGACGACGAACGGCCCGGACCACCATGCGAATAACCCGCCAACCGCAGCCGCAAGCAAAGCAAGCCAGGCGCTTTGCACCAACACCAGCTGAACCAGCCGCCCCTGTCCTCCGCCGATCGAAACTCGGACGGCCATCTCGCGCGTACGCGCCGAGGCCTGCGCCGTCATCAGATTCGCGACGTTTGCGCAAGCGACCAGCAGCACCAACGCCACCAGCACTCCCAGAATCGCGAGTGGTCGCTGTGTTTCTGACTGGAGATCCGAAACCCCATTGGCTGCCGGTTCGAGCAGAACCGTCTGGTTCAACCAATGATCGAGGTCTTCTTTGCTTATTCCCAGGAAACCTTTGGCTCGCTCCTCCTCAAACGATCGCGAAGTTGCATCCAGCTTGTGGCGGATAGGTTCGAGGGCAGCGCCCGGCCGCATGACTGCAAGAGTCCGATGCCAGGTCGAATCATTGCGAGTGACCGCCGGATTCATCATCGTGGGCACGAAAATATCGACCATCGTGCCAGGCTCTGTGCCGGTAAAGGGCGTCTGGGTGACGCCGGCGATCTCGTAAAGCTCATTGCCCATGTGAAATGTGCGGCCGATTACATTACGGTCTTGGCCAAAACGGTGCGTCCAATAGTTGTGTGAGATTACGGCGTAGGGATGTCCGCCGGGCCTGAGGTCATCGTTCTCCGAAAACAAGCGCCCCAATGCGGGCCTCACTCCGAGCGTCGAGAACATCCAGCCCGAAACGTATTGCAGGTACGCTTTTTCAATCTCCTGGTCCGACCTGTACGTAAGATCGGCCGGTTCGGCATGCGAGACTGCGATTAGTTCGGCGTGGTTCTTGACTGCGGCCCGCATCAATTGAAAATCGGGATAAGCCCATTCATCAAACGTGTGAGGCTTGCCATCGGGCCCGATGCCCTGACGCGACAAATCATAGAGTCGTTCGGGGTTCGCTACGGGTAATGGGCGTAGGAGCAGAGCGTCAATCAGCCGGAATGCCGACATGCAGGCCCCGATTGCCAGAGCCAGCGAGAGGATTGCGGCAGCAGAGGTAACTTTAGTTTTGCCAAGCTGACGCCAGCCGAATATGGCATCCGCGCGCAGCGATTCAAGCCAGACGACGAGCTTGACGTCGCGGCTCCCTTCGCGGTGCCGCAGTGCGGATCCGAAAGCTCTACGAACTTCGACCGGATCCCGCCCCTGCTCGATGGCTTCTTGAATGTGTGATTCGAGTTCTTCGTCGATCTCGCGATTCAAGTGATCGCCGCGAAAGACATTCCTAATGCGTGCCCATAGCGCCATAATCAGGCTTCCCGCAGAACGCGGTTTACGGCCGCCGTTACCGTTTGCCAGCCGGACTCTTCAAGACCAAGTTGCTTTTTGCCTGCTGGCGTCAGTTCGTAGACTCGCGCTCGTCGGCCGTTTTCCTTCCTAATCCACTCGGCGCGAATCCATCCCGCGGCTTCCATCCGGTGCAGGGCCGGATAGAGCGAACCTTCTTCGACGCGGAGCACGTCGCCTGACATCTCTTGAATCGCCGACATGATGGCATAGCCGTGCAAGCGGCGCCGCCGCGAGACGACCTTCAGTACAAGCAGATCAAGCGAACCCTGGAGAGAGTCGCGCTTTGCCACGGTCAGACTCATACTCATATTACATAGACGTCTGAGTATCGCAAAGGTTAGAAAGAAAAGCGATGCGGTTTCGGCGCACAGTCTTATGAACTGCCGATCAGAATTCCGGTCAAGAACACCAGCACTCCGCCCACTACCACTTGAAATGCCGCCTGCAAGAACGGCGTGTCCATATATTTGTGGCGAATGAGACTGATGACTCCCAATTCGACCGCCACCACAAAAACCGCAACCGTGATTGCTACGTGGAAAGTCTGAATGAGGAAGGGAAGCGTATGTCCCAGCCCGCCGGCGGTGGTCATCGCTCCGGTGACCAGTCCGCGAATCCATGGCGAACCTCTCCCTGTCAGCGAACCATCATCGGAAAGCGCCTCTGCGAATCCCATCGAAATTCCCGCGCCCAACGAGGCCGCCATTCCCACTAAGAACGCTTCCCAGGTCTTGTGCGAGGCATACGCAGCCGCAAACAGCGGGGCCAGCGTCGACACCGATCCGTCCATCAGCCCAGCTAGTCCCGGTTGGACCACCTGCAACAAAAATAACTTCTGGTGCGATTCGTCTTCTTTGGCCCGCGCATGTTCTGTTAGATGCTTCTCTTCGAGGTTACCCGCGGTTTCCGTGTGCTTTCTTTCCTCATCGGCCAGCCTATTAAGCAGTTCCCTTGTTCCCGCATGCGTGACGCGATCGGCCGCCCGCTGGTAAAACCGTACCGCCTCCATCTCCATCATTCGCGCGTGTTTTCGGGCTGCGTTCACGCCCAGAGGACGCACCAGCCACAGCGGCTTTCGATGCAAGAATCCCTTTACGTTTTCCCGCCGAATCAGCGGAATGTGCTCCCCAAATCGTTCTCTAAATTGATCGAACAGCCGGTCCCTGTGTCCAACTTCCTCCGCGCGCATTTCTTCGAACATATCCGCGGTTGCGGGATAGCTTTCCCGCAACGCATCCGCGAACTCCCCGTAAATCCTTCCGTCTTCCTCTTCGTTCTGAATGGCCAGCGCCAGGATTTCGCGCTCCGTCAAATCCTTGAATTGTTTCTGCATCCAGATCCGTCCTTTGGGTGTTTCTGACTGAAAGCAATCCAGAAGAATCGCACATTTCAGCCAGCCGAGTCACTCAGCCCGAATTTCCCTTTACGCACCCGTTCACAGCGTGCGGCTGAGGTACCATACTCGGCTAGTACTTCCGTAACGTCCGAAATTCAAACGTTTTTCCCTGCAATTAGGTACTTCTCATCTATAGGAACAACGCATGTCGCCGCTTACACTTCCTTTAGCAAAAGCTGTAGAGTGAAAGGGCGGTCCCCAATGGCCACGCAAGACATTATGACGAAGACTACTGGAAACGCCGCAATCCCGAGGAATGCCTCCCAGACAGAACGCCGCGGCAGCCGACGCTGCAAAATCAATCAGCTGATGCGTATTCGCCCATCCGATCCAGAGAAAGAGCACTTCGAAGATTTGCGCGGCAGCACGAGTGTTTCGCGTAGCGGCGTATTCTTCCAGAGCAGTGAAAAGGGCTATGAGATCGGGATGCGCTTGTTCGTGACGATGCCGTATTCGCGTGACCCTTCCGCCATCAATCGCGAATATCTCGCCGAAGTGGTGCGGCTCGACGACCTGCCGAACGGCCTGCATGGGGTTGGAATCAAGCTGCTGATGGAGATGGGAATGCAGCATTCGTATTCGTTCACGCCGCCGCCGCAACAGCGCAAGTAATCGGAAGACTCGGAGAGAATTGGCAGGAAGAATCGCCAGGAAGAACTAGCTGAATTCGAAAACAAGAAAGGGCGCCTGGATTTCTCCGGGCGCCCCTTCCCGTGTTTGGGGGGTGGAAAGTCTTTTAAGACGAACGCCCGAGCATTTCGAGCGTGCGGTGGCGAATTCGGCCGATCTGGCGGTTCAGCGGATGCCTGCGGGAGAGGAAAGTAAACACCGGCGCCCGGCGCTGCACCAGTCGATTGATCGCAAGATTCAAGCGCACATCGCGGCGCGCATATTTCAATCCTGCTTGTAACGTTTCCACGGCGTCATCGCGGCGCCCTGCGGTCGCATACACTTCCGCGAGATTCAGATAAAGCTGCGCTTGATTGCGTTTCAGACGCACGGCGCTGTCGCATAATTTTTCCGCTTCCGCCCATTTTTCTTCGGAGCGCGCGAGAACCACGCCCAGGTAGGACATGTAATAGGGATTATTCTTTTCCAGGTGAGCGGCGCGCTGCATGTGCGCGAGCGCCCTGTCCGCGTAATTATCCCGCAGTAGCGCGAGTCCCTGCTTGAATTCCTTGAATGCTTCTGTTTCCGTCATGGCCACCTCATCCGCTGCTCTGCCGGAGTTAGTTGCGGGCTCTGGAAATACGCCTGTACGTCGCGGGCTTCACGTTTTGAATTTCCACAACCTGAAAGTTTGGCAGGAAATACGCCGGAAGTTCGACGGACACGCCGCTGAAGAACCGGCGGATGCCTGTTTTTTCGAAAAGCGCTGCGAGAAAGGTTCCCATTGCCGACACCGTCAACTTTAGGAGAAGCGCGTCATGAAATCTACTGAACGTAGGGCCAGTTCTGGGACAGCCGGACAATGGTTCAGTTCGATGGGGGATCAGCGAGATCGGGTGCAGCGCGAACGGGCGCAGTGCGAATCGCTCCTCTGGACACCGCTGTTTCGGCCCCTTAGTGCATTCGGGCGTGCTCCGCCTGGCTTGTGCCCTCCACGCGCGATTCGTATATGGGGAACTTTGCAGCCAGTTCCGCGACCTGCTTGCGGACGCGCTGTTCGGTTTCGGTGTTGCCTGGTTGCGCTAGAACGTCCGCGATCCAGCTTGCGATCAGTTCCATTTCCGGTTCCTTCATGCCGCGCGTGGTGATGGAAGGAGTGCCGAGACGGATGCCGCCAGCCTTCATGGGGGGAAGGGGATCGAAGGGGATGGAGTTTTTGTTGACGGTAATTCCGGCGCGATCGAGCGCCTTTTCCGCCTCGTTGCCAGTGATTCCGCGCGAGTGAACCTCGACAAGAAGAAGGTGATTGTCGGTGCCGCCGGATACGACGCGAAGACCGTGTTTGGCGATTGCGGCTGCAAGAGCTTTGGCGTTTTTCGCGACTTGCTGTTGGTATTCCTTGAAGGTTGGCTCCATTGCTTCCTTCAGGCAGACGGCTTTTGCGGCAATGGTGTGGACCAGGGGGCCGCCTTGAATCCCGGGGAAAGTGAGCTTGTCGAGTTCCTTTGCGAACGCGGTTTTGCATAGGACCAGGCCGCCGCGTGGACCGCGAAGGGTTTTGTGCGTGGTGGTGCTGACGAAATCGGCGTGCGGCACGGGGCTGGGGTGAACGCCAGCAGCGACGAGTCCTGCGATGTGCGCCATGTCCACAAAGAAAAGAGCACCAACGGATTTGGCGGCTTTGGCGATGCGCGGAAAATCGATGATACGGGAGTAGGCACTGGCACCGGCGACGATCATTTTTGGTTTGTGTTCAGCAACGAGGCGGTCGATTTCATCGTAGTCGATTTGTTCGTTGTCCTGGCGCACACCGTAGGCAATGAATTTATACATGCGGCCGGAAAAGTTGAGCGGATGGCCGTGAGTAAGGTGGCCGCCGTGAGAAAGATTCATGCCCAGGACGGTGTCGCCCGGCTGCAGTGTGCTCATGTAAACGGAGACGTTGGCTTGCGTGCCGGAGTGGGATTGTACGTTGGCGTGTTCGGCGCCGAAGAGCTCTTTTGCGCGATCAATCGCGAGCTGTTCGACCTTGTCGGCGAATTCGCAGCCGCCGTAATAACGTTTGCCGGGATAGCCTTCCGCGTATTTGTTGGTGAAGATCGAGCCCATGGCCTCGAGAACGGCTTCGGAGACGAGATTTTCGGATGGGATGAGTTCGAGCCCGGTGGCCTGGCGCTCGGCTTCATCGCGCAGGAGCGACGAAATTTGCGGATCGACCTGCGAGAGGGGACGCTGCATTCTGGAATTGGCTTCAGTGGTCTTACCCATGTCGTTTGTCCTCGAAGGAAGCGCGAGTGGCGCAAGCCCGGTGAGTGGGCCAGGAACATGATAGCGCGAGGGAGAAAAAGAGAGGTAATGAGGTAAAGAAGCAGTGAGGTAAGGATGAGATTGTTCGAAGACACTGCTGTGCGGATCGGGGCAGTCCCCGTTTCTGGTAACCGAGGGGTGTGCTCGTGACTTGTGGGCGAGTAAAAGCGCGCGGGCCGGTGAGGCCCTCCTGGGCGGGATCACAGAAAAAGATTAGGGCCTTGGGAGGACTCAACGCTTTGTTCTGGATTCGTTTTGGGCGATGCGGGCCTTAACTATTTTTTTCAGGAGAGAGTTGGGGAGAGGCTTGTCTGCGGGAAAGCGGATGGTTCCTTTGGACAGGTCGTAGGGTTTGAGTTCGTCCGTGAAGAGCTGCATGACGGAAGGATCGGTGACGAACAGGCTGCAGTGGGTATGGAGAGCGGCGAAGCCGATGAGGAGTCCTTTGTATTTGAACATGGGAACCATGTAACTGATTCCTTCGGTGGTTTCGGGTGGGACTACGGAGCGGATGGTGGCGCGAATTGAGTTTAGGGTGGTGCGGGCGGGTTCGGGGACGCTTGCAAGGTATTTGTCGACTTCGTTTGAAGCGGTGGTTTGAGCTGCAGATGATTTGTGCTGCGCTGATTTGCGGCTGCGAGATCTCGGTTTTTTCATGGGCGTAAGATACCACACGGGCATTTGCTTCGAGCCAGACAATCCGCCGTTCTCAAGACTCTCGTTCTTCGATTCGGTGCTTGCGAGATTGGAAGTTGAGATCCTTCGTCCATTCTGGGCGGACGGACTCAGGATGACAACTGGGTTGGTGTTTTGCGTGGCTGAACGACAGCACCCTTGGACGGTGTCCGCCACAGAAAAGCAAAAATGCCGAACAGACGACGACCAGAAGGTCGGCCTCTACAAGCGAGAGACGCCGCTCTCGACCGCGAATTGGGGCACGCGGAACGCGTCACCACTGAGGTTGTCATGATTGTCGCAAATAAAACGGGCGGAATAAATTCCAGCCGGTCACACGGCGCGAAGAACTTGCATGCGGCACGGGCGGCCCGCTGCTACCTAAAACTGTTAAGATGCGTGCTCTTTGCGGAGGTGAGGCGATGTGGCGGGGGTATGAAAAGAGTATGCAGAGTGGGTGCGGTTGCCTGTTTATTGATTGTGGCGGTGCCATGGAGTGGGCGGGACGGGGCTTGGGCGCAGAGTGATCTGGATGCGCGAGCTGGCAAGCAATTGGATTCGCTGGTTGCGATTTACAAACAGCTGCATGCGAATCCGGAATTGTCCACGCAGGAGGAGCAGACTTCGGCGCTGATCGCGAAAGAGTTGCGAGCGGCGGGTTTTGAGGTGACGGACCATTTTGGGCAATACGCTTTAACAGCGACGAAAGCGTACGGAGTAGTGGCGGTGTTGAGGAACGGGCCAGGGCCGACGGTGATGGTACGCACGGACATGGATGCGCTGCCGATTGTGGAGAATACTGGAGTGCCGTACGCGAGCAAAGTGCGTGTAAAAGTGGGCGGACGGGACAGAAGTGGGAGTGATGCATGCTTGCGGGCACGACGTGCACATGGCCGTTTTTGTTGGAGTGGCGCGTCTGCTGGTACAAACGAAGGACCAGTGGGAGCGGGACGTTGGTGATGATCGGGCAGCCTGCGGAGGAAGCAATTGGCGGAGCGAGCGCGATGCTTCGTGTCGGGCTGTATACGAAATTCCCCAAGCCGCAGTACGTGCTGGCATTGCACGACACGAACGCGGTGCCGACAGGTAAAGTGTCATGGCGCGCGGGAACGTTGCTAGCCGGAGCGGATTCTGTCGATATAACGGTGCGTGGAGTCGGCGGCCACGCAGAGGCGCCGCAGGCGGTGAAGGATCCGATCGTGATCGCGTTGGAAATCGTTCTGGCGTTACAAACGGTAGTGAGCCGCGAAATGGATCCGCAGGTTCCGACGGTAGTGACGGTGGGAACATTTCACGCGGGGACGAAGAACAACATCATTCCGGACGAGGCGAAGCTGCAGCTGACGGTGCGGACGATGAATCCGCAGCACCGGGAAAAGGTGCTGGCGTCGATTGCGAGGATTGTGAACGGGATTGCGGCGGCTGTGGGAGTTCCAGCAGATCGCGCGCCGATGATTGAAGTGTCGCCGGATCACGTGCCGGCGACGGTGAATGACCCTGAATTGACGCGGCGTGTTGCGGGAGCGCTCGAGCGGGCGCTAGGGAAAGAGAATGTGTTGGCTGGAGAGCCGGTGATGGCGATGAGGATTTCAGTCTGTATGCGCTCGAAGAGCCGAAGCCGCCGTCAGCATGTTTTGGCTTGGGGCGGTCGATCCGGAGAAATTGAAACAGGCGAAGGAAAAAGGCACTCGGCTGCCAGGGCCGCATTCGAGTGAATTTTCACCGGTGCCGGACCCTACGATCCGGACTGGAGTAAAGGCGATGAGCGGAGCAGTAATGGATCTGATGAGAAAGTGAGCGGATGAAGGCGGCGCGGCCCGTCGGGAGAGTGCGGCTGCGGTGCTGATTTGGTACCGGAAGCGGAAACCGGGGGGTTAGCATTGCGCAGGTACATCGTGCTCTGTGCGCTGTTGGGAGTGGTTCTGTTCGCCGGGATGATGCTGCGGCATCAGTCTTCATCACGGCTTACTAAACAAGCGTTGAGTCCGGCGCTCGACAAGCAGCCGGTCACTTTCGCTATGCACACCTTCGATCCCGCTGCACCTCCGGCGGATATGCCGCCGCTGGCGTCAGGGGAGGAAGCGGAGTGCGATTCCAATTTCATTTCCAATGCCAGTGTGAAGGGGCGGTCGGAATCGGTCGATGGAACGAACGCGCTGGTTACGGTGACAGAGATCCGAGTGACGCTGCAGCTTAAGATCAATATCTGGGTGCCGGAGGGCGCAACACAGCACGTCATCGAACACGAGCAAGGCCACCGGCAAATCTCGGAGTATTACTACCAGACAGCCGACAAGGTGGCCGAGCAAATTGCCGCGCCGTACCTGGGCAAACGAGTCTCCACTAACGGCGCGGATCTGAGTGCCGAGGTTAACAAGTTGCTGCAGCAAATGGGAGCGGAGATCACCGCTGTTTACAACGAGAGGCTGAATCCCGGTCCCGCGCAGCAGCGGTATGACGATATTACGGACCACAGCCGAAATGACGAGAGTGCGGGGGAGGCTGTCGCTCGCGCGCTTAAGGACGTTCAGTAGTCGAGGCTGGATTTAATGAAGATGATGCCCGGTTGTCACCCACCACACCGACCGGCTACTCGTTTGTGTTTAGCGACGACTCCGCGCCCGCCCAACTAGCTCCGGAAGCAAATACCAAGCCGTCGCCCCGTTGAGTGGGCGGCGTAGCTTACCAGCTTGGCCTGGCCCCAGAGTGAAGAGGGCAGATGTATCGTGCCCCTACGGATGACAATGAAGTGATTGGTTAGTCGAGGGAGGTTAGGGATTTTACGTGGAGCTCGAGGGCTTGGTTGTATTGGCGCTCGATTTGGAGTTCGGTTTGGAGTTTTTTGATGAGGAGTTCGAGGCGCGAGATTTCAGTTTTGAGTTTTTGGATGTCGGTGGCGCTGGCTTGTGGGCGATTGGGAGTGGCAATGTTGAAATTGTGGGAAGGCGCGTAGGAATTGGGAGCGGCGTGCTGCTGGGTTTGCGACGCGGGCGGAACGTGCGGGAGCGCGTGCGCATGCGGAGTAAAAGCATCGGTGAGCGCGCGAGGCCAGGCGGATTCGGCGCGAGAGTCCGCGTGGGTGGCTGGCACGGGCGGCGGCGCGAAGAAATTGTTGAGCGCGTGCGAGCTTGATGGGCGTGGCGCGGGCAGGGATGGCGCGGCGGGTTGCTCGGACTTTGGTTCGAGGAAACTTTTTACGCGGGCGATGAGTTCTTGTGGTTGGAACGGTTTGCGGATGAGTTCGTCGGCGCCGACGGAGACAGCTTTGTCAGCGACGTTCTTGTTGACTACACCGGACATGAGAATGACGGGCGTTGCGCTGAATTGCGGATGCTGCTTGATCTGGCTACAGACGGAGTAGCCGTCCTGATCGGGCATGATGACATCGGTGATGACGGCGTCGGGCGGAGTCTGCTCGAATTGCGCAATGGCGGAAGCGGCGTCGCCCGCGGTAATGACGGTGATGTTCTCGCGGCGGAACGCGATCTTGATGACTTCGCGCATGGTGGCGCTGTCGTCAATAAAATAGACGGTGGGCGTGCGCTTTTCGGAAGCGGCGGTCTCCGCTGGTGCGGGCGGGAAGGGCATGGTTTCGTTCATGGCGACTCCTTGGTATGCGTGACCGCAGAGTGGTCAAGTGTGGGTGTGACCGCAGAGCGATCGTCTGAGGCTGTGAGCGCAGAGCTGTCAACTTCCGGCTCGTCGGCCAAGTCGCGGGAAGATTCGTCGACTTCGCGCATGGCGTCCAGCATGAGGTCGGTTGCAGAGCGCAGGACGGTGCGCTGCGTCGAGGCTGAGCCGTAAACAAATTTGTAAACGCCGGAACTGTTTTGAAAGCAGCTTTTGAGAATGTGAATGACGGCTTCGTCCCCGAAGAGCGAGCCGCATTCTGCGTGTGTGATTGTGCCTGCGTCGAAAAAGAGCAACGCGTCAGTTTCGCCGGAATTGATGTGTAGGGCGCCGGTCTGGTGCGCATGGCCAAGCATCTGCATCACGCCGGGAAGATCGTGGTGTGTGAGGCTGCCGCTGAGGCTGGTATCCGACTGCGCGAGCATTTGCGTGGGTTGAAAGCCTTCGGCTTTACTGATGATGATATTTTTGACGTGCGTTGCGATGACAGCGGGCGGGCGCTGGCGATCGATGTAATCGTCGCAGCCGGCTTGGAAAGCTTCCATGAGGGCGCGCTGGCTGCCGTCACCGAGAGCGATGATGGGCAGAGCAGAATTCTTGGCGTCGGCGCGAACCATGCGCGCGATGTCGAGTGCGCCCATTTCTCGCATGTTGGTTGAGCATACGATAGCGGCGGGCGAATCGTATTCGAGCGTGGTGAGCGCAAACGCCGGCTGCGTACTGCAAGTGACTTCAAAACCCTCACGCTTCAAAGCGTCGCTAAGCCGCTTTGAAAAATACACGTTCGTATCGATCAAAAGGATCTTGGCGGGACGGCCGGCGGCGATCATGAGCGCGCCTCCGCGAAGTTGTGCAGCGGCTCAGGCAAGAGCGTGTCCGCAGGACCGGGGGTGAGCGCGGAAAGGCGCAAGACTTCGATGACTTCGCCGCCGTGTGAGAGCCAGCCATCGACGTGCGGAGAATCGTTCGCAGTGGCTGGCATCATGTCGACGGTGATGAGTTCGCATTCGCCGCTGACGGGAATGGCGATCCAGTCAAGTTGCTGGCCGTATTTACGCGTGGCGAGGAGATTGAAGCGGCGCGTATCGAGCTTTTTGCCGGTGAGTTGCTCGGCGATGTCGCAGACGGCAATCATTCGGCCGCGTCGAAGAATGACGCCTTCTAGTACGGAAGATTTGTGAGGAAAACGGAAGATGCGGCTAGGCGCGACGAGTTCTGCTACCTGCGATGCGGGCAAAGCGAAGCGGCGTTCTCCGAGACGGAGAAGCACGAAGGACTGGAGCACGGTTTCGGGGGAGGAGGTCATTGTACCTGCGCTCCGGGGTTTTCGGAGGTAAGGGAGCGCGCGTCGGCGGAAAACTGCGTTGTTTCGAGAAGAGTCAATTCTTCGAGCGAAAGAAATCCTTCGGGATTAACGACGGGAACAACTGCTTGATCGAGTGCGGTAAGCCCACGGTACCAGCTGCGCTCTTCGCCCTGAAATGCGAGAGACAAGGCCTGGAGGCGAATCATGGTGGTCATTTTGTCAATGCCATCGATGAGTAGAGCTGTGCGGGTGCGACGGAGAAAGAAAACGAGCGACGCCGGCTGAGGCTGCAAACCGAAATGGACGGCGGCGTTGACGATGTAGAGAGTTCGGTCGCCACGGCGGATGCTGTGACGGACTTTGCGCAGGTGGCTTTCGGGAAGATCGCGGGCCATGCCGGCGATGTTGTCGACGCTGCGAACTTCTTGGACCGAAGCGGAAGAGATGGCAAAAGTTTGGCCGCTGATGCGGAACAGGATGATCTGTTCGGTGCGCGGCTGGTGCGACTTAGCGCTGGCGGGAAGATTCATCAGCGTGCACCGACGGGAGTTGCGCGGGTGAGGGCGAGAACGCGCTTTTCGATGGCGGCGTAGATGTCGTCAAGACCGAGAACCTGGTTGACGACTTGAAGTTTGATGGCTTCGGCGGGCATGCCGAAGATGACGGAAGTCGCTTCGTCTTGCGCGATGACGTGGCCGCCGGCTTTCTTGATGGCTTTGGCGCCGAGCGCGCCATCGTTGCCCATGCCGGTAAGGACGACGCCTATGGAGAGCGCTCCGCCGTAGGCGGCGACAGATTCCATGGTGACGTCGATATTTGGCAAGTAGCCGGCGATGCGGCCGGTGACGGCATCCAGTTGAATGCGGCCGAGAGGATTTACGCGAAGATGCTGCGCACCCGGGCAGATGTAGAGATTGCCGGGCTGCAGCGACTCTCCTGCTTCTGCTTCCTTGACGCGAATTTCGGTGAATTCAGCGAGCTGCGCCGCGAATTGTGTGGTGAAGGCCGCCGGCATGTGCTGGACGAGAATCACCGCGGCCGGAAATTCTTTTGTAAAGCCGGGAGCAAGGCGCATTACCGTCGCGGGACCGCCAGTGGAAGCCGCGAGCACGACGACAGGAAAGCGTTGGTCCGCGACCTGAGAAGACTGACTGACGAATGGCGCGGGACGAGAGATGGAGGGCACCGCTGAGGGCAATGATTGCAACGTAGCGGCGAGTCGCGACGCTGTACGAACCACACGAACCTTCGCGGCCATTTTTACCTTGCGAAGGAGATCTTCACGAATGCTCTGCATATCAAGATCGATGGCGCCGGAAGGCTTGGCAATAAATTCGATCGCGCCGAGCTCAAGAGCTTTGACAGTGCTCGCGGCGCCATCTCGCGAGTCGGAACTGACAATGACGATGGGATGCGGATTGGTGGTCATGATCTGCGCTGTGGCCTGCAGACCGTCCATGTGGGGCATGTTGATGTCCATGGTGATGACATCGGGCTTGAGAGATTCGGCGAGAGCGACGGCTTCCCGGCCATCCTTTGCGTGGCCGATGACCTGAAGTTGCGTGTCGGAATTGAAAATGGTTTCGAGGACTTTGCGCATGAAGGCAGAGTCATCGACGATCAGCACGCGAACCTTTTTGGCTGGGGTGTTCACCATAAGGCTTTACGCAACGGGCTGCGGCGCCTCCGTCCCAATGAGTTGCTCGACAGCTTCGGTGAGCTGATCTTCCTGCACGGGCTTGGTGAGGAAAGCGACGGCACCTTCCTTCATGGCCCGGTCACGATGTTTTGCACTCGCGCGCGAAGTGACGACCATCACCGGGATGCGGCGAGTCGAAGGGCTTTGCCGTAACTGCGCCATCAATTCGTAACCGGTCATGCGCGGCATCTCAAGGTCGGTGATGACGAGATGGCAGCCGTGCTGCGTGATGAGTTCGGCGGCTTCGAGGCCGTCAGAGGCGAGTATCACGCGGTAGCCGTTCTTTTCGAGCATGCGACCGACGAATTTACGAACACTGATGGAATCGTCCGCTACGACGACCACGCGCTCGTGATGGACGCGGTCGATGGCGTCAGTAGGAATGCTGCCTTTTGCAATGGCAGCCGAGCCTGGGGCGAAAATGCGGGCCGCGCTGGCGCTTGCTTGAATGGATTTGCGTTCGCCAGGTTCAGTGGCGATCATGCGATTCAAATCGAGCAGAAGAATCAGGCTCCCGTCAGGAGCGATCGTGGTGCCGGGGAAAAGTTTTACGCGGCGGAGATATTCGCCGAGGCTCTTGATCACGATTTCGTCTTTGCCGAGTACTTCTTCGACGACGATGCCAACCTGACGATTGTCAGCGTTGGCGACGACCATACGGAAGTAGCCGTTGATCGGTTCGAGCGGCGGAAGGCCGAGATAAGAGTCGAGGCGAATGACTTCGGTGACGACATCGCGAACTTTTGTGAGCAGCTTTCCGCCAACATCTTCAATCTCGTCGGCACGGAGCCGGCGAATCTCTTCTACAACCGCGAGTGGCAGCGCGAAATTCGCGGCACCGCAACGCACGAAGAGAGCGGGCGAGATAATGAGTGTGAGAGGAACTTTGAGAATGAACTTCGTGCCGGCGCCTGCTGTGCTTTGAATTTCGATTTCGCCGTTGAGGGAATTCAAGTTGGCGCGGACGACGTCCAGACCAACGCCGCGTCCCGCGAGCTCGGTTTTTAGCGGAGCAGTGGAAAAACCAGGATGGAACAGCATTTCCCGAAGTTCTCGTTCGGTAAGACCGCTGGCTGTTTCGTGAGAGACCAGGCCACGATCGACAGCGCTCTCTCTTACGCGGTGGTAGTCGATACCGCGGCCGTCGTCTTCGACTTCGATGTAGATGTGGTTACCGCGGTGATAGGCACGAAGAGTGACACGGCCGACTTCGGACTTGTCAGCTTCACGGCGGCCTTCCGGCAATTCGATTCCGTGAGCAACGGAATTCCTGACCAGATGGACGAGGGGATCAGAAATCTGCTGAATGATGTTGTTGTCCAGTTCGGTTTCGCTGCCGGAAAGGTGGAGTTCCACTTGCTTGCCGGTGGATTTCGCGGCGTCACGAACGGCGCGCGACAATCGCGAATACAGCGTGCCAATGGGCACCATGCGCGCAGCGGTGATTTCGTCCTGCAAATGGTGAGCAAGTTTGGTGAATTCATCGATATCGCCTTCGACGCGCCCGATGAAGCCGCCCATTTGGGAGAGGACTTCGTTTACGTCAGCGGAAATCTCCGTCATAGAACGCGAGAGAATGTTGACGTCGTCGTAACGATCCATTTCCAATTCGCTGAATTCAGACCAGAAGGAAGTGTCGCCCGCGGCGGCGTTGGTCAACATCTGCGGCGTCGGCGCAGTGCTCTGCGAAAGCGGCCCACGAGTGGAATTGATGCGATTGAATTCGTACTTTTCCTGGAACTCGGCGACTTTGCCCTGCAGGCGTTCCTTCGAGAAGCCGAGGGTGTCGCGCAGGCGCTCGAGTTCGGTGACCCGGCCGAGCATGCGAGTACGGTTGATGACCAGCTCGCCCACGGTGTTCATCATGCGGTCGAGACGAGATAGCGAGATTCGGACTGACTTTGCGGCTGCTGCAGCGTTCGCGGCTTTGCCAGTTTTTGGAGCAGCGCTTTGCGTGGAAGCCGCGGTTTCGGATTCAGCCGAGTGGCTAGTTGCGGCTACTTCGGCTACGACCGGCGCGTCTTCGGCATCCATTGGCGCAACTTCGGCGATGCGGTTGAGCAGGGAATCGACTCCCGTGCGCATTTCGGCTTCGTTGGCCCATTGCTTGTGAAGAGTTTTTTTCAGAACGTCGACGGATTCGAGGCAGAGATCGATGACTTGCGGAAGTGGATCGATCTCGCCTTCGCGGAGGCGGCCGATCAGATCTTCAACGCGGTGAGCGATACCGCCGAGACGCTTGAGACCTACCTGCGCGGCGGAGCCTTTTACTGTGTGTATCGCGCGGAAGAGTTTGTTGATCTCTTCAGGACTATGATTCGCTTCAAGCGAGAGCAGGCAATCACTGACAATTTGCAGATGCTCCTCGGCTTCGGGCTGGAAGAATTCGAGAATTTCTGCTGAGACTTCATCGTCTTCCGGCAAAGCGTCGAAATAGGAGCCGGTAACCGCGGCCACGTCGGAAGAATCGTCCGCTGGCTCTTCAAGAGTCTGCTGCGGTGGTTGATAGTTGAGCGGCGCGGGTTCCGCCGGGAATGCAAAGCGATAGCGCTCCTTGAACGCAGCGATGTCGTCGAGTACTTCCTGTCCCGTGTCGCTGATTTCGAGAAGATCGGCCTCAAGAAGTGAGATGCCGTCGGAGAGGAATTCCGTGAGCGGGCCGTGGAGATCTTCGCCAAGCGATGCGTTTGTGGCGTACTGGAAAACGTGAGCGAGCTTGCCGGCGATTTCAGAAAAACGAGGAAAACCGTAGCTGGCGGAAGTGCCGCTGAGAGTGTGGGCGGAGATGTACAGACGTTCGAGATCTTCGCGGCGCGGAGCAATTTCCTGAAGCACGCCGATGTATTCCCGCAGATATTGCAGGTGCTCAGAGGCTTCCTGGAGGAAGACTTCGACGGCTTCGCGGTCCGGCATGCTCACGCGCGACCCTCCGTCACCAGTTCAGCCTTCTGGACCTCTTCGGCCGTAGGCTTGCGATACAGAATGCAGTCGTTCAAAACGATGGCCTGAAACTTCACCGGCATTTTTGAGATGGACTCCGAGTGGCCGAGAAAGAGATAGCCGCCCGGCTCGAGGACTGAGTAGAAATGCTGAACGAGTTCTTGGCGACGCTCTTCGGAGAAGTAGATCAGGACGTTCATGCAAAAGATGACGTCCATTTTTCCGACGTAAACGCTGTTGCTCAGATTCATCTGAACGAAATTAACCATCTTGCGAAGACGGGAACGAACCTGTTGACCGCCTTCCGCCGGCTGAAAATGAGTGGAGAACTGCTTTTCGCTGACGCTTGCGATGCTGCGACCGGAGTAGACGCCTCGTTCGGCAATGGCAAGCGCGTGGCGGCCGATGTCGGTAGCGAGAATTTCGACATTCCAAGCCTCAGAGAAGGAAACAGCGTCGGAGACGGTAATTGCGATGGAGTAGGGTTCTTCCCCAGTGGAACAACCGGCACTCCAAATGCGAAGCGACCGCGGATTCTTCCAGAACTTCCTAATGTGGAGTTCGGGAAGAACGCGCTTTTCGAACGCCTCGAAAACACCCGGATAGCGGAAGAACGAGGTTTCCTGCGTGAGTAGCGACTCGAGCAATTCCTGGAAATCGAAATTAGTCTTCTTAATGGCGCGAAGGAGATCGATGCCGCGAGCATGGCCCTTACGAACCATGTGTTCGCGCACACGAGTGGAAAAGAATCGCTCGCGCGATTCGTCGAACCGGATGCTTGTGCGCTCCTCGATCAGCATGCGGATTTCACTCAATTCGTGTTCGTTCAGACTCACTTGGCCGCCCTGGCGTTCGCCATCATTTTCAATTCAATTCACCGCGTCGTGCACCACAAGCGATTGCAGACTAGCGAAGGGCGCCCACAGGCACTGGATGCCGGTCGGTTTCCTCTGCTGCCTGGTTGGCTTGCTTGGACGCAGCGCGGAATTGCGAGAGCGCTTCGTTGAGCTGATCAGAAAGTTTGACGAGCTGGCTGACGGTGGCGACCGTGCCGCGCGTTCCTTGCGACGTCTGGCGCGTGATGTTGGAAATGATCTGCATGGCGTGCGCGACACCTTCCGTTCCGCGCACCTGCTGCTTGGAAGCGAGGGAAATTTCCTGAACGAGTTCGGCGGATTGACGAACGACACTTGAAATCGCATCGAGTGCGCGTCCGGCCTGATCGGCAAGCGTTGCGCCGGATTCGACTTCCTTGGTGCCCTCTTCCATGACAACGACCGCTTCGTTTGTCTCGGCCTGGATGGCCTTGATGAGGGCCGCGATGTCTTTCGTTGCGCTGCGGGAGTGTTCGGCGAGCTTGCGTACTTCGTCGGCGACGACCGCGAAACCGCGGCCAGCTTCGCCGGCGCGAGCCGCTTCGATGGCCGCGTTTAGCGCCAGCAGGTTGGTTTGTTCAGTGATGTCGTTGATGACGTTGATGATTTCCGAAATTTCGAGAGAGCGGTCGCCGAGCGACTTGATTTTCTTCGCAGTGGCTTGCACGGACGCGCGAATGCGCTGCATGCCATCGAGGGTGTCGCGTACGGCGCGGTTGCCCTGTTCGGCGGCGTCGAGAGCGCGGCGCGCGGCTTCGGCGCTGGCTTCGGCGTTGTTCGAAACCTGTTTCATTGAAACCGTGAGCTCTTCGACGGCGCTGGAGGTGTTCGTGATTTCCTGATCCTGCTGCGTTGCGCCGGCCTGCATTTCATCGGCAGCGACGAGAATGTTGTTGGAGCAGGCGGTGACTTCCATGGCAGCCTTGCGGACGCGCTCGAGAACTTTAGTGAAGTTGTCGAGCATGTAGTTGATGGAGTCTGTGACGTTGCCGAGGGCATCATTGGTGACTTTGCCGCGAAGCGCGAGTTCACCGCGCGCAACCTGGTTGATGACGGCAAGGAGTTCGGTGATGCTGCGTTGCAGAGACTCGCTGGCTTCCTGGTTGGTGTTGGCTTTGGCGACTTTCGCGACGGCGCGATTCAGGTTCTCCGAAATATAGCCAAGCTCGTCATTCGACTGAATGTCAGCGCGTGCGCGAGCATCACCCGCCGCGAGTCGTTCAGAGAATTCGGCGAGCTGCTGGACCGGCGTGACGACAGAACTGCCTAGTCTCCAGGCCAGAAAGGCTCCAACTGCGAACGACAGCAGCACCGCGAAGATGACACCGCCACTTGAGCCGCTGGGGAGCGACGCGAAATCGAGCAGGGAATTCCCGTTCGATTCGCGGCCGGCGTGGAATGCGAGGCCGATGATGACAAAGAGCGCCAGCCCGTTGACGAAGACCAGCGTCCAGATGGTTGAACTCAATCGCGATTTCATTACTTCCTCCAAACTGTTTCATGCGGAGTGTTCGGCTGAGCCGTCACACCGCAAATCTCAAATGGTTGGCCCGGGAAAAACTTCCAGGAGCCTGGGCAGATCCAATACCAGCGCCAAGCGATCGTCGTGGCGCAGCATGCCGATGCAGTGCGGGACGTTTTCCGGCGCTTGATGCAGCATGTCGTCCGAAGTTACGGAGTACGTGCCAACGACTTCGTCAGAGGCGATCCCGATGCGGACGTCTTCGTGGCTGCCTTCCACGCGCATCGACGCAACGACCACATGCTTGGGCAAAAGTCCGGGACGGCGGCCTTCGGTCATGGCAATGTCGATCAACGGAACGATGGCGCCCCGTAAGTTGAAAATGCCCATGAGGTAGCTCGGGCCGAGAGGAAGCTTGGTGACAATCGGCCACTCAAGCACTTCCTCGACGTCGAGCACCGGCAGACAAAAGCGTTCGCGACCGCTGCGGAAGACGCAGTATTGCGATTCCGCCGGACGCTCTTCAAGCGGGCCGATGGCCTCCAGCATTTCTGCCGTATCGGCATCGGGAGGAAGCGGCGCGAGTTGGAATTCGTCATTCATCATGAATTTCAAGCAAAGCGGCGGACGGCCCGCAGAAGTTCCTCGCGCGTAAATGGTTTCGTGACATAGGCGTCGGCGCCCTGCTGTTCGCCCCAATATTTGTCACTGGCGGTGTCTTTCGAAGTGACAAGAATCACGGGAATGGATTGGAACTCCGCGCTGCCTTTCAGTTCGCGGCACACCTGAAAACCGTTGCGCTCGGGCATGACTACGTCGAGCAGAATTACGCTCGGATGAAGAGTCGCGATGGTCTCTTCGACTCGGCGCGGATCATTCAGCCCAAATGACTGGTAGCCCTCGTGTTCGAGAAGGTTTTGCATGAGCTTTACCTGCGCTGGTGAGTCGTCGACGATGAGGACCTTTTTCAGCACGACGAGTTTCTCCGGAGTTCTCCACGGACTAGAGGTGCACGTCGGCGGCCACGTTCGCGCGTACGACTGTGAATGTTGCGATGGTTGAGAATTGCAACAGATTCAAGGACTTACGCATCGAGCGAGTACCGTTAGTTTCTTGTGGAGAGGCTTGCTGGAGCCTCGTCCGTCTCAGCCTGAGATGTATTCTCAGCCTCGCGCATCTCGTTGGCGAGTGATGAGAATCGCTGCATAATTTCGTTAATCCGCAGGGTCATACTGTGCATGGTCTTAATCTGGTGCAACGACTGGGCACTGAGCTGACCGGGTTCCAGGAGCAACAATTCGGCGTTCCCGAGGATGGTCGTCAACGCATTGTTCACGCTGTGCTTCATGTCCGACATGTATCGGCCGAGCACGGCCTCGCGTTCGCTTTGCAATGCGCGGGACATCGCTTGCTTCGCCTGGCGGCCCGCGTGAACACGGCGGAGCGATTCGCCCGCTACCAGGACGAGCGTTTGCGTCCAGTCTTCTCGCAGAGGCACATGAAGCAACCGCGGGTAGCGCGAATGCAATTGCTGAATCTCGCGAGAGTCGGCAGCGCAAAGGATCACTGCGACGCCCGGATGAAGGGTGCTTAAGATTGCGGAGAGCTTGTTCTCGCTAACAGGGCCCAGCACCACAAGGTCGAATGTTTCGCCACCCTGAGCTTTCCAAAGGCTGCTGTTCAGGACGGTGATAGAGGGTGCGTGGCGTTCAGCGGGCCAACAGGAACCGAGCAGGTGGGCGAACTCAGGATCGTCCGTAAGGATCAAAACCTTAGCGTTCTTCAAGTGTCCCGGCTCCGGAAATCTTCGGCGGTGAGCGAAAAGCGCGCTTATAGCTTTTCTGCTTCGTCAATCGCCGAGTTCAAACGTTTGGCGCTGATGCCCATGTTGACCGCTGCTTCGGTATCCTTGGCCTGCTTTGCGATGTCCACTTGCTCAAGGAGACGTGTAACTTCCAGTCGAGCGACAGCAAGCGCGCGATCAAGGTTGGTGGCGTTGCCCGTTTCGCGGGTGGATTCCGTCGCTGCGGCAACCAGCGCGCGCGCGACAACGGCGCGGCGAAGATCTTCGGCTGAGGGCCCATCTTCACTGACAAAAGCACTGACTTCCCAGGAAGATAGGAGGACGCGAGCCGCCCCGAGGCGAATCGTGGTCATCGAGCGTCCGCGTGATGGCGGCGCCGCGATCAACTGCTCCCAGATTTGCTCCATGCAGGTTTCAGAATCGAGATTGGCAGGAACTTCGGTGCTGACTGAGACCTTCGGAGATTCCGTTTGCGGGATTCGGGCGGGAGGACCGGCTTTCGTTGGCAACGGGCCGTGGAGAGCTTGATTCGCGGTTTGTTTTGAGGCGATTTTTTCGAGGCAGCGTTCGACATCGGCACGCAAGCCCAAAAGTTTTGCAAACGCCTGGCTGACGGTTCTTTCCGTGTATTCCTTTTGGAATGGCTGCTTCCAATCTTCGGCAACTTGTTTGACGCGAGCGATCGGCTCATTTGCCGAGAGACCGGCATGCTCGCAATCGAGAAAGCGGATGCCGCCTGCTTCCAGTTGCGCCAAACCGGTTCGAATGGCGATCAGGTCGGCATGCATGAGTTCGATCAGCGTCCTGCGCATCAAGAAATTGAAGCGGATGAACGCCAGCAACGAGGATGGATCGTAGAACATTCCACCGGCAGATTCCTTCACGCGCCGGCCCTGTTCGATGAAGTTTGTATTGAGGATTTCGCGGAGGCTGCGAAATGTCTTCAGCGAGTCGATCACTTTTTCAAGCGGCTCGCACCAGGAAAGAGGAGTGCTGTCAACTTCACCAAGCACCGGAACCATGACTTGCGCCGCATCGGCGAGGTCGATCTGCTTGTGATAGATCTTGGCGGGTGCGCAAAGCGCGAAATACTGTACCAGGAGGAAATCAATTTTGTCGCGATCCATGCTGCTTTTTATGGATTTTCGCAGATGACGGAGAATGAGGGCACGCAAACCGCTTTCGCTTGCGTTCAGCGTGGTCATCTGCAAAAGATGGCGAAGTTGGTGGACCATGACACGCTGGTCCATCGAATTCGCCCATGTGAGAACGCTGTCGAGGAGTTCAGCGTCGGCCTTCGCGGGAAGATTGCGGCGATCCGGCCCAAACGGAATTTCGAATTCCAATTGTTTGGCGAGAGCCAGATAGATGGGAAAGAGCGAGCGAAGCTCCTCCCATTGTTCTTGGCGCCCGATCTCGCCTTTCAGCAGGCCCGGAATCTTCAGAGTTGTCAGAGAATTATTCACGGCCTTTTCACCCAAGAACAGTTTCCGTCGGCAAATTCCACAGCGACGGCCTTGCGCCCCTCGTGATACTGAACCGCGATTACTGTTGCTATGGTCTCGCCGTTTCCTGCGGCGCGCTTAAGCCGGACACGGTCGCCAAACTCCAGCGGCAGCGACGAACTAAAAATGGCCTTTTCTGGGCTAGCAAATTCCACGAGCACAGATTCCCGCACTTGCCCTGAGGTCACGACGACGCGAACCTGAACGGGTTCCGCTGTCGGGAAAAAACGCACCAACTGCTCCGTGCAACCGGAACTCGGCTGGCCGGTGTGCGCGAGTGTTGTCGTTCTTGGTGTATCCACTGAGCCGCCCGCTTCCGCCACCGAATGCAGCGCCCAACCACGGGTTCGGACACACCCGACGTCGCCCTGCACACACACAGCAGAGAGGAGTAATGCAAGAGAGCCGCCAAAAGAAAGCGAAGGTAGAAGAATGTGAAGTCTTTCAAAACAAAAGGCTTAGGAATTTCCGACAGTGGTTTTGTGGGTCAAACGTCTCAGGCTGACACGTTTGCGTCTCAGTTCGCTCGACGATTTGCGTCAGAGACCAATTGGAGCAGCCTGACTGAGACGACTTATGATTGAGAGACGGTTTGCGGATTTTCGGCGCTAGAACGCACGGAAATCTTATAGCGCTTGAGTTTGCGGTAAAGAGTGGCGCGGCTGATGCCAAGCATGCGGCCGGCGAGGGCTTTGTCTCCGTTGGCCTGCTCAAAAACTTTTAGAATCGTCATACGCTCCATTTCGGCCAGCGCAGTTGTGGACAAAGAAGAGCCATCGGGAAAGGACGTTTGCGTGGAGCCGCCTCCTTCGGCGCGAATCGCCGGCGGTAGATCGTTTACGTCAATCACCTGGCGGTCGCCGAGTGTGACGGCTCGCGCGATACAATTTTCAAGTTCGCGGACATTGCCCGGCCATTCATACTGCAGCAGGCTTTTCATCGCAGCCGGAGTGACATGCAGATTAGTGCCGGGCGCATAACGGTTCAGAAAATGGTGCACCAGGACGGGGATGTCCGAGCGACGCTCACGCAAAGCGGGTAAATGCACGGTGACGACGTTGAGGCGGAAGTAGAGGTCCTTGCGAAACGTGCCTTCCCGATAGGCGGTTTCGAGGTCGCGGTTGGTCGCGGCGATCACGCGTACGTCTACACTACGGCTCTCATTGCTGCCAACGGGCCGGATTTCCCGTTCCTGGAGCACGCGCAGGAGTTTTGCCTGCATTTCCAACGGGAGTTCGCCGATTTCATCGAGAAAAATGGTGCCGCCGTTCGCGGCCTGGAAGAGTCCGGCTTTCGATTTCATCGCTCCGGTGAAGGCGCCCTTTTCGTAGCCGAAAAGTTCGCTTTCCATCAAAGTCGGAACGAGCGAACCGCAATCGACGGCGACGAAGGGAGTTTGGGCCATGGCTCCGCGAAAATGAATGGCGCGCGCGACGAGTTCTTTGCCGGTTCCGCTTTCGCCGGAAACCAGGACAGGAGTGCGACTGTCCTTCAGACGTGAAATCATGCGAAGGACATCCTGGATGTTCGCGGAAGCGCCGATGATTCCGTCGAGGTTGTCTTCCGTGTTGACGCGCTCGCGCAAAAATGCGTTTTCCGTGACGAGGCGAACTTTTTCCGCCATTCGCTGCAACAGGAGCCGCATTTTTTCGACACGAAAGGGCTTTTCGATGTAGTCGTAGGCTCCGAGCTTCATGGCATCGACGGCCGACTCAATGGAACCATGGCCCGTCATGATCGCAACTTCGGTATGCGGAAACAGAGCCTTTGCCTGGCGCAAAAGTTCAACGCCGGACTGTGCGGGGAGCTTGAGGTCCGTAAGGATCAGGTCGGGAGCTTCCTGCTCGATACGGGCGACCGCGGTTTCGACACTTTCGGCTTCACTGCAGGCATAGCCGAGCGAATTTCCGATCGTCATGCACAACTTGCGAATGCTTTGCTCATCGTCCACGACCAACAGCCTGACTTTTATCGAGTCGCTCATGGTTTTCCGAAAGTATTTTCCACAACCGAAATAAGTTTCTCAACGCGAAAGGGTTTTTCAATGCACGGGATTCCACTGTTCGCTAGCAACGCCTGGGTCTTGCTGTTTGCCGTGTCCCCACTCATCAGAATCATGCGATGCTGCAACTCCGGGCGATGATTGCGGATCCATTCATGGACCTCCGCTCCGTTGATAGCTCCGGGCATGCGAATGTCGGAGATGACTCCACCGAAACTGCCTTCGACTAGACGTTCCAGGCCTTCGGCGCCCGACGATGCAGGAACAACGGTGTAGCCATGGCGTTCCAACGCGGCGCGTACGAAAGCGGTCACAGACGGTTCATCCTCGATCAAAAGAATCGAATTTAACGGAGTGGTTGATTCAATGCTCATCGCCCCGCCTGTTTCGAGTGCGCGGCGGCAACTTCGGCCGCTACGGGAATTCGAATTGAGAAAGTGCTGCCGAACCCGCCGGCGTTGTTCCAGCACTGAATTTCACCGCCATGGGCGCGAACAATTCCATAGCAAATACTTAGGCCGAGACCAGTACCTTTGCCAGTCTGCTTCGTTGTGTAAAACGGATCGAAGATGCGTTCGACGTCGGTGATGCCGGTACCATTGTCGGCCAAACTGATCTCAATGAACTGGCCAGCAGATTGTGTTTTTAAAAAGATTTTTCCGCGGCGGCCAGACTCCTCGATCGCGTCGTAGGCGTTGTTCAAAATATTCAGGAAGACCTGTTGCAGTTGCTGAGCGTCGCCCATCACCGTCGGAAGACTTTCGTCGTATTCCTCGACGACTTCGACGCCGTGACTTTGCAGGTCGTAGCTGCGGAGTTTTGTGGTCTGCCTTAAGATGGCGCCGACGTTCACGAGTTCGCGCTTCACCGGACGCTGCCGGGCAAAGCTAAGCAGGTCCTGCACCAGATCTTTGGTTCGCTGCGTCTCGTGCAAGATGATCTGGAGGTCTTCGCGCGCATTTCCGGGAACATCAGGATTTTCGAGAAGCAAATCCGTAAAACCCAGAATCGCGGCGAGAGGATTGTTGACCTCGTGCGCGACGCCGGACACGAGCCGCCCGAGAGTTGCCATGCGTTCCGCATGCGCCAGCTTCGCCTGCATCAATGCGGCGTCCGTGATGTCGGTCATCACAACTACAACGCTGTTCACGGTGTTTTGTTCGTCGCGCATGGGGCTCAAGCTGATGGAAAAGTGGCCCAGCGTTCCGTCGCTTCGGCGTGCGCGTAGCTCCAGATTTTCCACCTGGTGGCCGTGGGCGGTAGTTTCAAGTGCCGCCTCAAAATCCTTGCGTTGCCCAGCGTCCACCAAATCCACCAGGCGCCGGCCGATCATCTCTTCCTGCTTGTACCCTGTTTCGTAGCAACGCCGGTTCGCGTAACTAATCAGGCCGGCGGTATCGAGAACCATGATCATGCTTTGAGTGGCGTTGAGAATCTTCTGGTTAAAGTCACGTTCGCGCTGCAGTTGTGCCTGAAACATCTTTTGCTCGGTTACATCGAGCATTAAGCCGCGAAATTGCTTGGTTTTTCCCTGGGAATCGCGCACCGCGGTTATGTTCTGAAGCGTGTGAAGAATGGTGCCGTCTTTGCGGCGCAGCGACTCTTCGTGGTTCCGCAATACGCCAGTTTTGCGAATCGCGGCCAGCAGGCGGCCACGCGCGCTTGGCTCCGGATAGAGATAAGAGTCCACATCGTCACGCAACAACTCGTCGCGCGAGGCATACCCAAGCATTCGCACCATTGCGTCGTTCACATCCAGAAATCTTCCGTCTGGAGTGGCAAAGAAAAGCCCTTCTTGAATGCTGTCGTAAAGTTCACGATACCGACGCTCCGCTTCGCGACGATCCGTGATGTCCTTCAAGACGTGAATTGTGCGCTCGTCGTCTTCCGTTGCGCCGCTGGCCCGCGAAGTGGAAACGAGGTAGATCTTCTCCGCAGAGGAAATGATGTGCTCTTCCTTGCTCAATCCGGTGTACAGACAAAAAGGGCAGGGAAGCGCGCCGTCTCCTTTGGCAAGCGTCCGCAAGCTTCTGACCGACTCTCCCACCAACGCAACAGGCGGAAGCCCGAGATGAGTCGCAAGTGAGCGGTTGGTACGCACGATTTTCCAGGTGCGGTCATGCACCACGATGAAGTCACTGATCGCATCAATGTCCTGTACCCATTGGCGTTTCGATCGTTCGAGCTGGGAGAACCGCCGAAAGTTTTCAAGTGAGAGCGCGGCGTGACTGGCGAGCGCATGAAGCAACTTCTTTTCTTCTGTAACGATTTCCGGGCGCGCGCCAAAGATGCAGATTGCACCGAGAGGCTCGCCGTCGCTAGCATGGACGGGCACGACGAGCAATTCGCTCGCACTCGAGGGGCGAGACGTTTCGCGTGATGTCGCGTAAATGTCCTTACCCTGGCTGGCCTCCTTTGATCGGGCCAGAATTTCGTCTTCGTCAAGACCAAGAGCCTGTGTGTCCGCGGCGCCCTGCAGTTCCGCTTCTTGTCCGCGAATCACCACGACACCACACCAGGCCGCGGACAGCATCCGAGCGACGCGCTCCGAGAATAGTTTCAGAAACTCCGGCAAGTTGCGCGAGTGCGCCGCGACAGTCGCCAGCTCCATGAGTTCGCTGGCGCGTTGCGCACTTGGGCGAACGCGAACGTTGGTCCGTGTCGCTCGTGCCGATGCTCCGTCGGATTTGGATTTCTGGCGTCTCATGCCAATAGGGATGAAGTGATCCGTCTCAAGGTGAGCGATTCCACGCACATCCACGCTAATCGGCAATCTCAATCTGAGTCAATCACCGAACGGTTTGCTGTTGTTCATCACGGCACGCTCCCTGTACGAAGGGCCAGGGGGACGTCTCAGCGTGAGACCTCAAATCCCGAGGAATCAGAGCGATTGAGACGAAGTTGCTTTCCACGTGAGTCGCGACAGCTCCGAGAGGAATTCGTAAGTAGGTGTTTTCTAAGGAGTTGGCAGGTGTTGGCGTTCGACAATCGCGAAACTCAGTGGTCAGCTGCGCTGGCATCTGACGTGCCTTTCCTCTTGCGGGGTAGCTCCCACATTGAGGAGGATTTTGCGATGAGATTGCGTTGGGCCCGGCTCGCGACGTCTATGGTAGCGGTGGCGGTGATAGCTACAAGTACGCACGCGCAGACGGCGGCCACTGATGAAGGCAAGCGCAAGGTTAAGTCGAAGAATTCGCCGGCTTACCCAGAACTCGCGCGACGCATGAATGTTTCCGGCAAGGTGAAGATCGAAGTGATCGTCATGCCAGACGGGCGTGTCAGGAGCACGCGCGTGATCGGCGGCCATCCCCTGCTCGTGCAGGCATGCCAGGACGCAGTCAAGGAATGGAAATTCTTTCCGGCCCCTGAAGAGACGACTCAGATCGTCGAGTTCGATTTTCGCGGCAGCAACTGAGCGCACCGTTCGAGATTAAAAATGTTTGGGCTGAATGTGTCATTGATTTGAGGGGGAAGCGGAGGGTTTTCGCAATGAGTATCGGTAAGAAATTGTATGCGGGATTTGGCCTGGTGTTGGTCATTCTCGTTGGCTTGTTCCTTGTGAACAGCTTCGCGGCTCTGCGCGAGCGCACCGCCCGTTCGGAGTCGGCTGCCTCGCTTAAGGGCGTGCAGACCATTGAAACCGTTCGGCTGCAGATCATGCTCAACCGCCTGAACCTCGATAATTTCCTGCTCAGCGGAGATCCGCGGGACGAAGAGAAGGTCAATAAGGGAATCACCGAATTGACCGACACACTGAAGCAGGGTGAAGCGCAGGCCGCCACCGACGTAGTTCGCACAACGCTCATCCAAGTAGAAAGCACGGAAGCCAATTGGTCGGACAATTTTGCAAAGCCCCTGCTTGCGAAACGGCACCAGGTGGACTCCGGCGATTCCACGGTTTCAGATTTGCAGATTTTTTACCTCCAGAAAGATCCCGCTTCATGGCTTACCAAGTCCTCCATTCTTCTCGACCAAACGACACAGGAAATTACCAAAACGTTTGAAGAGACCACTAAGTCCGCCGCAAAAGCGAGCGCCTGGAGCTCCGGCATTACGACCGGCGGCACACTTCTGGCCATCTTGTTTGGAATCTGTGTCGCATATTACACCGCGAAGTCCATCACTCAGCCGCTTTCGCACCTGATTACAGTGGCCAGGGAAATCGGAGACTCCGGCGACCTTAACCAGAATATAGATATTCACCGTAATGATGAGATCGGGGCATTAGCGACAACCTTCAATAATCTGGTTGCCTATCTGCGAGAAATGGCGGGCGTTTCCATGGCCGTTGCAGAAGGCGATTTGAGTGTGGAAGTGGTGCCGCGTTCCAAGCGTGACACGCTGGGCAACGCCTTCCTGCGGATGTCTCACGGTTTGCAGGAAATTGTTCGTACCACACGCGATTCCGCGGGACAGGTCTCTGCCGGGTCGAATCAAGTGGCTGGAGCTGCGGATGAATCCGCGAAGGTAAGCGTACAAGCGTCTTCGGCGATTGAGGAAGTCACCAGCACAATGCACGAAATGAGCGTCAACGTGCAGAACGTTGTGAAGAACACGCAGGTGCAGGCGTCCAGTGTGGCGGAAACTTCCGCTTCGATCGATCAGATGGTTACCTCAATCCAGCGAGTCGCGGACACTGCGAAAATCCTGCTGGACATTGCGAACCGCTCGCGTGAGGAGGTCGTCATTGGCATCCAGACGATGGAAAAGACCACCGATGGATTGAACCGCACCAACAAGGCCATTCAGTCTTCCGCTGAGATTATCAATGTGCTTGGACACCGCGCCGACGATATCGGACGGATTATTGAAGTGATCGACGACCTGGCCGAACAGACCAACCTTCTGGCGCTAAACGCGGCAATCGAAGCGGCACGCGCTGGTGAGCACGGACTTGGCTTCGCTGTAGTCGCCGATGAAGTCAGAAAACTTGCGGAAAAGTCGACGCAGTCCACCAAGGAAATTGCCGACCTGATTCAGAGCATTCAACGTGAAGCGCGCCAGGCTGTCGAAAACATGGACCGCAGCACGCGGATCGTGGAGGAAGGATTGAGTCTCGGGAACGACCTCGGTGCTGCACTGCACAAAATTTCCAGCGTCGTCACTGAAGTGTACAAGTTCTCGCAGGAAATCGGCGCCGCCACGAACGAACAGTCCGTTGGCTCTTCGCAGATTGCGAAAGCCACAAGCCGCCTTACAGAAATCACGCAGGAAATCAATTCAGCCGTCGAGGAACAGGCGTCAGGCGCACAAGCCGTTGTGCGCGCGATGGACAAGATGCGCGAGCTGGTTCAGCAGTCAGCGTCGAGCTCCACCGAGCTTTCAGCCGCGGCCGAGCAGATGCTGAAACTCTCTCGCAACCTGCTGGACAGCATGGACCGCTTTGTTCTCGATCGATCTGCGCAGCCCAAGGCCAAGCGCGAATTTTCGGGATTTCGGCGGCAGTCTGAACGCGAGCAGCCGCGTGACCTTGAATATTCGGAACTAGTTCGTTCCTGAATCCCTCGGAGACCGAGTAAATGGAAAAGGAACTTCAGGTCGTTGGCTTTCGAATCGGAGACGAGACGTTCGGAGTGAAGATCGGATCGGTGCGCGAAATCGTACGGGTTCCGGAAATCACCTCTGTTCCGAATGCACCGGACACGATCGAAGGCGTCATCAATCTTCGCGGGAAGATTATTCCGGTGATGGATTTAAGGAAGCGTTTTGGACATTCCGAAATCCAGCAGGATAAGAAAAACCGCATTCTGGTTGTTGAACTCGAAAACAAACTGGTCGGGTTGATCGTGAATTCCGCGTCAGAAGTGCTGAAGATTCCGCCGTCGGAAATTGAATCACCCGGTTCCGTATTCGCGGATAGTGAGTCCAGCTATGTTACGGGGGTCGGCAAGCTCAAGGGACGGCTGATCATCCTTTTGGACATTTCCAAGCTGCTGCATCGCCCCGAATTCAAGAAACTCGAGGAGGCCGCGGAAACTGTCGCCTCCGTGAGATAGCTGCAATCTCCGGCAGGAAGCCGCCACGCGCATTCGAATGGGAACGCTCACTGCACAAACTCAACTGACCGAAGCAGAACTGAAGCTGCTGCAGACGCTGGTATATCAGGAATGTGGGATGTTTTTCGACGAGCGCCGCTCGCACTTCCTGAAGGACCGGCTGCAACGCCGGTTAAAGGCCTGCCAGCTGGATTCTTTTTACAGCTATTACCGGCTGCTCACGAGCCGCGAGGGACGCGCGGAGCTTGCGCTACTGCTCGAAAATCTCACCGTCAACGAAACGAGTTTTTTTCGCAATCGGCCGCAGCTCGACCTTTTGCAGAAAACAGTTCTTGAGGAATTGCTTCGCAAAAAGCAGGAACGGCGCGACTGGACACTGCGTGTCTGGAGCGCTGGATGCTCGTCGGGCCAGGAAGCGTACTCCGTCGCGATCCTGATCTGCGATGCGCTGGCGTATTACTACCTGCGGAACCCGTTGCCGTTTGACATGCCGTCGCCCAAGCCGTTGATTCCGCCGCCATGGAAGCTGGAAATTCTCGCGTCGGACATCAGCTACGCCAGTTTGCGTGCCGGGCAAGAAGGTCTCTACTCCGAACAGCAAATGGAGCCGGTCGAGTACACTTGTAGGCTGCGATATTTCGAAAAGAGCGCGGACAAATATGCAATTAAGCCCCAACTGAAAGACCTGGTCCAGTTCGACTTTCATAACCTGAAGACTGAATTTCTGCCGCGCCGCAACGACATGATTCTTTGCCGCAACGTGATGATCTATTTTGACGAGGCCGAACAGAAGCGCCTGATCGACAAGTTCTACAACTGCTTAAATCCCGGCGGCTATCTTTTTGTCGGACATGCGGAAAGCTTGTTTGGCCTGACACAGAAATTCCGCATGGTACATGAAAATAATGGCACCGCTTATCAGCGTCTTGAGGTGAATAGTTGAGCTTTACGCCCGAGGATCGCGGCGCGGAGCTTCGCGCGCTTTTTTTTGAGAGCGCGAACGAACTCCTCCAGTCTCTGAATGAGTCTGGGCTCGAACTCGAGGCTCGTCCCGCGGATGAAGAAGTCATTCGAAGCGTGCGACGGGTGGTGCATACGCTTAAGGGAGATTCCGCGGCGTGCGGTTTTACCAAGCTTAGCGAAATAGCGCACGAACTCGAAGACGTTTTGACTCAGCAGACGGGTAAGTCCCACGGCGCGAAGTTTGCCGAAATTGTTCTGGTGGCCGCGGACACATTTGAAGCGATGCTCTCCGCATACCAGCGTGATGCCGAGCCGCCAAGTGTGGACGCGCTCCGCGTGATGATTCGTCAATTGCTTCATGCTCCTGCGTCCTCGGCAGTGGTGACTGGGTCCGTCACCGTATCGCCGGTGCAATTCGATTGGAGCGAGTACGAACAGTTGATGATTTCGGAAGCGATCCATCGCGGCGAGACAGTGTTTAACGTCGCGCTTCGGGTTGATCAGTCCAGCGGTATGCGGGCCGCTGCGTTTCAGCTGATTCGAAACGTGCTACACGGATGCGGTACGGTGATTGCGCTTCGTCCCGAGGACAACGCTGCTGCTGCTAACGTCGAAATCGTCGAAGCGGCGCTCGCTACCAAACATAACAAAAGCCACATCGAGCAACGTTGCAGCATTCCGGCAGTCGTGGCCCAGGTCTGGGTGGATGAATCGACACATGCAGATGCCGCCGAACACGAACTTCTTGGTGATCTACTTGACGCGCAAGCTGCGCAGGTGAGTGCCGCAGCAACGGAGTCTTCCGAAAATTCAGCTACTAAGGCCGGTGCCCTGGGGTCCGCCGTCGCAGCCGTTTCAGAAAGCACACTGCGGGTGGACGCATCGCGAATCGACTCGGTCATGAATCTGGTCGGTGAACTGATCATTGGCAAGTCGATGCTGAATCGTGCGCTCACCGAGTTCGACCAAAAATACTCTCGCGATCCGATTCGCGCCAAGCTGGTGGACGCACTGTCCTTTCAGGCACGCGTGCTCGACGAATTGCACAAGTCGGTGCTGAAGATTCGCATGGTTCCGGTCGAACAGCTCTTTCGCCGCTTCCCGCGCGTGGTTCGCGATGTTGCAAAGCACTGCGGAAAAGATGTGGCCCTAGAACTCGCAGGAGAGAACACCGATCTCGACAAAGGGATTCTCGACGCACTGGCGGAGCCGATGACGCACATCGTTCGCAACGCCGTGGACCACGGAATCGAATCGAGCGAAGCTCGCATCGCCGCGGGCAAAGGCGCTCGCGGCACGATTTTTCTGAATGCATATCATCAAGGCACGCAAGTCGTGATCGAAGTGCGGGACGACGGGCACGGACTGGACCTTGATCGTATTCGCAAACAAGCAATTCAAAAGGGACTGGTAAAAGCGGAGGAGGCCGGTCGTCTGCTGGACTCTGAAGTTACCAATCTTATCTTTGAGCCCGGATTCAGCACCGCGTCCGAAGTGACAGAGGTGTCGGGCCGCGGGGTCGGCATGGACGTGGTTCGCACGGTTCTCGATCGCCTCAAAGGTTCGGTCCAGGTCATCAGCCATCCCGGGCAGGGCACCACGATTCAACTGCGTGTTCCCCTGACGTTGGCGAGTATTCAAACGCTGCTGTTTCGCGTGGGTGGCCGGCTATTCGCGGTGCCAATTTCCTCTGTGGTGGAAATTACACGAGCGTCGGGTCAAGAGATTCACCGTGTAGATCAGCGGGAAGTTCTGCGTCTACGGAACCAGGTGCTTTCGCTGGTTCGCTTGAACAATCTGAAGGAGATTCACGCGGTGGAGCCGGCAAAGAATTCGAAGAAAAGTTTCGTCATTGTGATCGGAGCCGCCGAAAAGCGGTTCGGTCTGGTAGTGGACCAATTGGTAGGGGAAGAAGAGCTGGTGATCAAGGCGCTCCCCGCCGATATTGTTGCCAGCGATCTGGTTAGCGGCGCCTCAATTCTCGGCGACGGTACTGTCGTGTTGATCCTGAATGTTCCAGCAGTTCTCTCGCGCCTCTCTCGCGCAATTCCTCTTGGGGCTATTGCATGAGCGAACGCGTTCGAGTTCTCGTAGTAGATGATTCCGCATTGATGCGGAAACTGATTCCCAATATTCTTGCGCGCGATCCGATGATTGACGTCGTCGGCACGGCCATGGACGGTGCTTTCGCACTGAAAAAGATTGAGGAACTTCATCCCGACGTTGTCACGCTCGACCTTGAAATGCCACGAATGGACGGTATGGAAACGTTGCGGCTCATCATGCGTCGTGCGCCGCTCCCAGTGATCATGGTTAGCACTCATTCGAAGGAAGGCGCGTACGCGACATTTAAGGCGCTTGCCCTTGGCGCAATCGACTTCGTCGCAAAACCGAAGGAGGCGTCTTCCGGCCATCTGGACTCCATCGCGACTCAGCTGATCGAAAAGATTAAGGTGGCAAAGCGCGCAGTAGGAAACCGGATTGGGACGCCTGCAATCGCGGAGCCTATACAGCCAGTAAAGAAAACTGCGCGTGTCGCGGTGCCCCCTCATCGCATCATCACTATTGGCGTTTCCACGGGCGGACCAAACGCGCTCCAATTCGTTCTTTCGCAAATTCCCGCGGCGTTTACCGGAAGCTTGTTGATCGTCCAACATATGCCCGAAGGCTTCACCGAAATGTTTGCTCGCCGACTGGATGAATGTTGCGAACTGGAAGTTCAAGAGGCGAAGTCCGGAGATCTCTTGCTGGCGGGGCGCGCTCTGATTTGTCCTGGTAACCGCCACATGATGGTGCGCCGCATGCCACGAGGAGACATGGTGGTGCTGAGCGATTCGGCTCCGGTGAATGGCCACCGGCCGTCCGTAGATGTGCTTTTCCACTCGGTCTCACAGGAATTTGGCCCAATGTGCGTGGGAGTTTTGATGACAGGCATGGGCGAAGACGGTGCCGAAGGGCTAGGCGCCATTAAAGCCGCTGGCGGAATGACGATCGCGCAGAGCGAGGACACCTGCGTTGTCCCGGGAATGCCTCGTGCCGCCATTTTGAAGGGTTACGCAAATCGCATCGTGCCACTCGACACGATTGGCCAGCATTTGGTCGCGAATTTTGGGGGCGATCGCGCATCGGAGCGAGCGTCGCGCCAGGAAAAGTTCGATCGTTCCGACAAGAACGACCGGGACGACAAGTCCGACAAGAACGAAAAAATTGAAAGGATACCTGCTTCCACAAACCGTTCTTGAACGGGGACCAGGATCAAGGAGAAGGTTATGCCACAGTTTGCCGCTCTGCTCAGGAAAGATAACCAGCCGGTCCGCTATCTCGTTGTGGACGACTCGGTCTTCGCGCGCAAGAATATCATCAAGATGGTACAACTCTTCGGCGGCGAAATTGCCGGCGAGGCCGGCGACGGCCTGACGGCTATCGCTGAGTACAACCGCACAAAGCCGGATATCGTCTTGATGGACATCACCATGCCGCAAATGGAAGGCATCGAAGCGGTCGAGCGCATTGTGCGCCAATATCCCGAGGCGCGCATCGTGATGGTGTCGTCCGTCGGCTACCAGGAAAATATTCTTGCCGCGCTGCAGAAGGGCGCTAAACACTTTGTGCAAAAGCCCGTGAAGCCCGAAGTGCTGTATGAAATTCTTCGTTACGTCTTGAGCGACGATCCCGCCCTTGCCGGCGCTCCCGTTGCTCTGGCCGGGGAGCATCGTTCATGAGAATGGATTTGATTCAGCCGTTCATTAACGCGGCGGACGCGGTATTTGCCGAATCACTGCAGGGTCCAACGAAGATTGGCGACCTCCTGATGGAAGAGGGAGCCTATCACCGCAAGGGTGTTGCCGCGCTGATCGTCATCAAGGGGGATATCGAGGGTCGCGTCATTCTCGATCTCGCTCCGGAAGTCGCGTTGAAGGTTGCTGGAATTCTTACCGGTGCAGAGGTGACGGATAGCGAGCAGGTCGTGCGCGAGACGGTCTGTGAGCTCGCGAATATGGTCATCGGAAATTCCGTGACGCTGCTGAACGATCAGGGCTACCGCTTCAAGGTTTTTCCGCCAGAGATTCACATGAACGATCAAGGACTCGCGGGGTCGCGCGATACCGAAGCTATGGTCCTGGCAATCGAAACCACTTGCGGGAACATCTACCTGAACATTGCCATGCACCACCTGGCCCGCCGCCGCCGTGAACGCGACGCCATGCCTGTTTCCAGCTAGCCGAGTCTTAAAGCTACTTGTGACTAGCAAGTCGCTGCTAACGCCAGCCATCCCTTCCTTCTTCAATGGTGATGTAGCGGTTCAAAGGAAGGTTGGAAATTCGTTGCACAGCGCCGCTTGGAAGCGGCCATTTCACTTCAATCCAGTCAATTCTCTTGCGCGCGCCGATTCCGAGCACCAATCGCGGGTCATGCGAGGACAAAAAACTGCCACCGCCGACTTTTGTCCAGCTGCGTTTCAGATTTCCCGCCTGGTAGGTCACGCGCGCGCCGACGGCGTCCCGATTCGATTTGCTGCCGATTAGCCGCACCCCGAGCCAGTGCCCTTGACGTCCAGCGTTGCTCCGCAGCAATACAGGTGCCCCACCGTTGTTTGAAATCAATACGTCTACCGCTCCGTCGTTATCAAAATCTCCGATTGCCAGCCCACGCGCGCTGAAAGACTTTGCAAACACTGGCCCGGCCTGCGCGCTGACGTCCCTAAAGCCACTGCCTTCGCGATGAAACAACAATAGTGGCTCGCGGTAAGTCACTTGCTTTGAAAACTCTTCAACCAGATCGTCCGGAAAGCCGTTCGAAAGAAAGAGATCGAGATTGCCGTCGTTGTCGTAGTCAAAAAACTTCAGTCCCTACCCGCTCATCCAACGCGTCGACATTCCGATTCCTGCCGGGACCGCGACATCGTCAAACGTCCCGTCATGTTTGTTGCGATACAGCGAAAAAATCTCATGGTCGATGTTCGCCACAAACAGATCCATCCAACCGTCTTCATCATAATCCGCGGAATCAACTCCCATTCCGGACCATGCGCGGCCTTCCGAACTGTAAGCGACATCTGCGGCAAGCCCTATTTCTTTGAATTTGCCATCACCAGCATTTTGAAAGAGAAAATTCGCGACAGTATCGTTTGCAATGAACAGGTCCATCCGTCCGTCGTTGTTGATATCCGATGCCACGACGCCCCAGCCTTTTCCGGCATGCTCGGCGATTCCGGATTCCTTGCTTACGTCAGTGAAAGTTCCGTCGCCGTTGTTGTGGAAGAGCCAGCTGGGCCGCGGCTTGAAGATTCGGGGAATGCAGTAGTGACGCGTTCCATTGCGTTCCACGCCACAGCCGGTCGACGGGTCGAATTCCGCAAATTGGCAAACGAACAGGTCTAGCTTTCCGTCATTGTCGTAATCAAACCAAACCGCGCTCGAACTCCATCCCTCCGCGGCGACACCAGCTCTTTCTGTCACGTCGGTGAAAGTGCCGTCGCCATTGTTGCGTTACAAAATATTTTGTCCGTATTGAGTAACGTAGAGGTCTGTATTTCCATCGCCATTGTAGTCGCCTGCTGCGACTCCCATTCCATATCCGCCCCCGGATACTCCCGCCTTCTCGGTTACATCCTCGAAACTTCCGTCGCGATTGTTTCGGTGCAGCGCATTTCGAATGGGCTTTTCCGCCTTGTAGAAATCGCTTTTCCCGCGGTTGACGAGATAAATGTCCATCCAGCCGTCACTGTCGAGATCAAAAAACGCGCAGCCGTCGCCGCTCGTCTCCGGCAGGTATTTCATCGCGGATTTTCCGGCTGTGTGCACCCACCGGATGCCGCTTTAAATAGGCACAGGCAAGCAGGGCGACGGCCTTCTAAGGATCCGATCCCTTCTATCGCGGAACGCGCATTATCACGAAGCGATTCTGTTGAATCGGAAATCGGAGTTTTCTCGTGCCGCGCAAATGCTTTCTGTGGCCGCTGGTGCGGGATTTCTTGAAAAAGAAATCACCTTTGCTCTCGGAATGTCGTTTCTTCGCATCCCGCAATTGCCCGACGATTTGCTGGTTGCGCGGCAGAGGCTGGTGCAGAGAACGGGTGAGGCGGCTGTTTTGCTTGGGGGCAGTAAATACGATCTGGCCCTGCCGAAACTGAAAGATCTGGTGCGAGATTTTCCGCAAGAACCATTTTTGCACTATGTGTACGGCTCCGCGCTTTCCTCGCTGTCGATGTTCGACGAAGCAGCGGCGCAATTTGAAGCGGAGACCCTGATTCGCCGCAGAGCGAATTGCCGCTGGTGGAGCTTGCTCTGCTGAATTCGCAGCGTCACGCCACAAATGATGCCATCCGTCCTGCCGAGCGTTCTGTTCAGCTTGCAGACTCGTCCGCGGCGGCCCACTATGTGCTCGGCCGAGTTTACCTCGAACTCGGCAGGAACGATTTGGCCGTTCAGCAACTTTCGCATGCCGCAGATTTGTCGCCGGGTAGTCCGGAAATCCATTTTCAGTTGGCTCGAGTGTACGCTCGGCAAAATCTGCCGGAAAAAGCCGCAGCGGAGAGGGCCCTCTTCGCGCAGCTAAATGCTCTGGCTGAGCAGCAGCGCAGCTTCACAGGTTCTCAGTCGTGCGGCGCAGTTCGACCGTCGGTCGGTGCTTCCGTTGCTGATCCTGAATCGCAGCAAGCGTCTCCAGGAACTCCCAGGCCGTGAAATCCTCCGCTTGGAACGAACCTTCCAGAGTGAGGTACTCCGCGGGGTGATATTCTCTCGCATCTGGGTCGGCTGTGAAGGTGGTCAGGTTGCGCTACACGAAGCGAATGCGGTTGCCATTGTTCGTCCTTGCGGCGGGGTTGAGCTGCGCACCATCGCAATTGATTGCTCAGCAGTCCGCTACATCCGCAGTCTCCAAGACCAAGATCATTGTGGATACGGACATCGGTGACGATATTGACGACGCATTTGCGTTGGCCCTCGCAATGAGGAGTCCGGAACTGGAAATTCTGGGTATCACGACCGCTTGGGGTAATACCGAACTGCGCGCGAGGCTTGTGCAACGCTTTCTGAAGGAGAATGGTGCTCCGGATATTTCGATCGCAGCCGGTATTCCCACGAAAAGCACAGCCGTGTTTTCACAAGCGCGTTGGGCGCAGGATGGCCCGCCCTTTCAAAAACGAGTTGATGCGGCGGAGTTCCTGTTGCAGGAGGCTCGGAAAGCGCCGGGAGAGATTACGCTGGTGGCGATTGGTCCGCTGACCAATATTGGCTCGGCGATCGATCGCGATGCCGCTGCGTTCAAAAAATTGAAGCGTGTCGTGATGATGGGTGGCTCGATTCGACGCGGATACGGCGACTTGGGCTACGCGCCAGATCGCGGGCCGGAGCCGGAGTACAACATCTATAGTGACGTGGCGGCTGCGCAAAAGCTTTTTTCGAGTGGCGTGCCGATTTTCATGATGCCGCTCGATTCTACGCAACTGATGCTGGACGAGGTGAAGCGCAATATCCTGTTCAGCGTAGGAACGCCGATGACGAATTCGCTCGTAGCGTTGTACTACCAGTGGGCGGAGCGGAATCGGACTCCCACGCCCACATTGTTTGACGCTATGGCCGTTGCATATGTCATACAGCCGGAGTTGTGTCCTGCTGAGCCATTTCATATCACGATCGACGCGCAGGGCTTTACGAGGTCATCGCCGGGCGCACCCAATGCCGCCGCGTGTTTAGTGTCGGATTCGGAGAAGTTCTTTCATTTTCTCTTGCCGCGACTGATGGCCCCAGCGAGCGTCTCGATTTCAGTGCACGTTGCGAAGCGCTGAATCATTTCTCCGATACGTGCATGCCATATCGCAGCAAATCAACCCGCGCGGCCCGCAAGCACGACACCAATCTTCGTCGGAGTGTTCACGGTTTCGCCAGCAGTTCCGCGAGTCTGTCGTAGCTCGCAGCCACGCCGCTTTCCATGCCGGACTTCAGGATGCCGTCGCGGGCATCGCGCGATTCGTAAAGCATCGTTGCGGTGAGCGTGGTTTTACCCCGCTGCTCATCCAGAACTGTGGTGATCAGCGACTCGCCAGGGTACCAGGGATTGTCAAACTGCTCCGTTTGCACGAGTCGCTCGGGCGGCACGATTTCGCGATAGACGCCGCCGCAACCCATCTCCGTTCCATCGGTATCGCGGCGCCAGACGTATCGGTAGCGACCACCTATTTTCAGGTCGATTTCGCAAACCGGCATGCTCCAGCCTGGCGGACCGAGCAACCACTGCTTGAGGAGTTCCGGCTTGGTGAAAGCGTCGAAGACCAGCTTGCGCGGGGCATCGAAGACCCGTGTCATCACTATTTCCCGGTCGCCATTGGCTTTGATCTGTAGTGCTAGAGTGTTTTTCATTATTGCTCTCCTTATCGCTTAGGGCGCTCGGACTTTCTGCGGCTGGTCTTCATTCCGTCGAGCAGGGCATCGAGACGCTGGAAATTTTGCTCCCAGAGCTGGCGATACCTCTCCAGCCAAACGTCGAGCTGCTGCAACGGCGCCGTACGCAGGGTATAAATGCGGCGCTGTGCGTCGACGCGAGCATCGACCAGTCCGGCATCACTGAGCACCCGCAAATGTTTTGAGACTTGGGGCTGCCGGAGATGTAGACGCTGGACCATGTCGCCTACGGGGCGCGGTCCGTCGCGCAAGAGTTCGACGATGTGAAGGCGGTTGGGCTCTGCCAGAGCTTTGAGTGTTTCGAGCATGTCACAATATGCCTTATGGAGAATATGCGTGTCAAGGCATATTCGTAGAAGGGAATGTACAGGCCAGCCCCGTCTCCCACAGTCCGGAAATTGACGTTCGCATGGCGCCCAGGTTCGTCTGAAGCTATGGGAATTACCAGACAATGCGGCTCTTTTGATCTCCGTAGCGCCGTCTTATCGTCATGCACGCAACTCGATCAACGTTTCCGTTTGTTGAGTATTATTTGAGCCAAGGAGGCTTCCCCGTGGCCATTCCTGCGTCCAGAAACGACCTGGGAGAAATTAGCGCGGCACTTGCCTTCGCGGCGGACCGCGCGGCCGGCTATGTGACCTCGGTGCGTGCGCGTCCTGTCAGCCCTTCACGGGATGCTATTGCTGCGCTCGAGCGTTTTCACGAGGTGATGCCCGACACCGCGTGTGATGCACGTGATGTCATGGCGCTCCTCGATGAGGTAGGTTCACCCGCGACTGTGGCAAGCACTGGCGGACGGTACTTTGGGTTCGTCATTGGCGGATCGCTTCCCGCGGTCACGGCTGCAAGCTGGCTGGCAAGCGCGTGGGACCAGAATGCCGCGATGCGCGTAATGTCCCCCGTTGCAGCGGAGCTCGAAGACGTGGTTCTAGGGTGGATCCGCGAATTGCTGGGACTGCCCGCAGATTGCGACGGCGGGCTCGTAACATGCGCGACAGCAGCGAATTTTACGGCGCTGACGGCGGCACGCTCGGCGCTGCTCGCGCGGGCCGGATGGAATGTGGAGGACGACGGATTGGCCGGCGCACCAGTAGTAGAAGTGGTGGTGGGAGAAGAGGTGCACGCTTCCGTGCAGAAAGCGCTCAGCCTTGGCGGATTTGGCCGAAGACGGGTGACGGTTGTGGAAGCGGACGAGCAGGGCCGAATGCGCGCTGAAAAGCTGCCACGGCTTTCAGAAAAGAGCATTGTGTGTATTCAAGCCGGAAACGTAAATACGGGAGCTTTCGATCCGGCGACAGAGATTTGCAAACGTGCGCTCGACGCGGGAGCCTGGGTGCATGTGGATGGCGCGTTTGGATTATGGGCTGGCGTTTCGCCGAAGTATGCGGAGTTGACGGCAGGATTCGAGAAGGCGGATTCGTGGGCTACGGACGCGCATAAGTGGCTGAATGTGAGTTATGACAGCGGGATTGTGATGGTGCGAGACGCGATGGCGCTGCGGCGGGCGATGACGATTTCGGCGGCGTATCTCATGCCGGGCGCGATGCGCGAACCGATGAATCACGTTCCGGAGGCATCGCGGAAGGCGCGCGGTGTTGAATTATGGGCTGCGCTGAAGAGCTTGGGGCGAAGCGGGCTGCGTGATTTGGTTGAGCGTACATGTGCGCTCGCCAGCAGATTCGCCGCCCGGCTAAAGGACGCGGGATTCGAAGTTCTGAACGATGTGGTAATCAACCAGGCTTTGGCATCCTTCGGAACGGCGGAGAAAACGCTCGAGGTCATTCGCCGTGTTCAAGAAGATGGCACGTGCTGGTGCGGTGGCACCGTGTGGCAAGGCCAGACGGCAATGCGCATCAGCGTGTCGTCGTGGGCCACCACGGAAGAGGACATTGAGCGGAGCGCGGACGCAGTGATACGTCTTGCACGGCAATGAAGAAGCTCTGCAGTGGTCCTTTCCGTTGTTGACGCCACGCTCAGCGTCGGGAACAATGAGTTGGCCCGTTTTACGGCCGCAGATATAGTTGGCTGTTTTGCGGCGACGGATACGGGTGGCCACTTCGCGGCCACACGGGAAGCGGCTTAACGGCCACACACATCGACTATGCCTCCTAAACTCTCTGATAGAAAACTCGCCGTTCTTGGTGCGGGCAAACTGGGCGGGATTTTGCTGCGCGCTTACTTGAAGCAAGGATTGTTTCGCGCGAAAAATGTTACGGCTACCGTGAAGCACGGCGAAAAGGCTGCCGCAATTGCCAAGGAACTCGGAGTCCCGGTTACCAACGAGAATCGCAAGGCTGTCAAGGGTGCGGACATTGTACTGCTGGGCGTGAAGCCACAGGTCATCGCGGAAGTGCTGAAGGAGATTGCATCAGAGATCACCGAGGAGACGCTGATTATTTCCGTCGCTGCTTCGGTGCCTACGAGCTATCTGGAGCAACATTTACGCGAAAACGTGCCGGTGATCCGCGCGATGCCGAATACGCCGGCGGCAGTCGGATGTGGCATGACCGGCATTTGCAGGGGCGCTCACGCCGGAGCAGAGCATTTGGAGATTGCGCGGGCGATGTTCGAAGCGGTTGGACGCACCGTTGTGGTGGACGAAAAAAATATGGACGCCGTCACGGGGCTCTCGGCAAGCGGACCGGCGTTTGCGTACATCATCCTCGAATCACTTGCTGAGGCTGGCGTGAAGGTCGGCCTGCCGCGCGATGTCGCCACGCTGCTCGCCGCGCAAACCATGAAAGGCTCCGCCAGCGTCGTACTCGAAACCGGCGACCACCCCGCGTTGTTGAAGGACGCCGTCACCACGCCCGCTGGCTGCACGATCGACGGCATTCTGGAACTCGAAGAAGGCAAGCTCCGCGTTACGCTCATCAAAGCGGTGGTGAAGGCCACCAGCCGCGCCGGAGAGCTGCTCTTCGAAAAGTAGATTCGCGATATGAATGATCAGCAAGAAAAGGACCCCAGCGGCTCCCCGATCCTGAAGAAAACGAAGCGGGTAACGAACGACTCCGCCATTGCGATGGAACTGCCGTTCACGTTCGCGGGCGCAATTCTGTTAGCAGGTGGCGCGGGCTACTTGCTGGATCGCTGGCTGCATACGAAGCCGATTTTCACGCTAGTCCTCGGGGCGCTCGGGTTTATCGCTGGCGTGCGCGAAGTAATCCGGCGATTGCCCGGCAACTAAGCATGCCGAACTCCGTGGCGATTGCCGGATCGCGAACTGAAGTTCGAATTTCCCGTCTTACGCTAATATTTGGAGCGTTGGCGGTGATCGCGGCGGCCGCGTCCGGCCACAGATCCTGGGCGAGCGGGCTGGCCGTTGGTGTAGTTTTGGGTTGGCTGAATTTTCGCTGGCTTGGCAGGGGCTTGGACGCGCTTGTCATCGCGTCTTCAGCAAAGCACGGGCAAGAAAAGCCGCAGGTTCCGTGGTGGACATCTCTATTGGCGCTACTTCGCTACGCCTTGATAGCCCTGACTGTGTATGTTATTTTTATTTATCGAAATATTCCCCTCGCCAGCATGATTGTGGGTTTGTGTGCTCTGGCGGCCGCGGTAATCGTGGCGACAGTGTGGGAAATCTTCGCTTCGGGATAGGTGATGGAAGAACACGTTCTTGCAGTAACGCGATTCGTTAATCATATTCTTGGCCCAGCGGCGGCGGCGTTGCTGTCCAGACTGCATATTCAGCCGACGAACCCTGAAACGCCCATACCTCAGCACGTCGTGATGGCAATAATCGCGGTGTTGATGGGCACCGTGTTCGCTTTGGTCGTGCGATCGCGTCTTTCCGTCGAAAAACCCGGAGCTCTGCAACAAGTTGCCGAAATGCTGCTGACCAATCCGCTGGAATTCGGAATTCGCGATTTGTTAGTGGAGAACATTGGTCATGAGGGCGTGCGTCATATTCCATTCGTCGGTGCGATTTCGATTTTCATTCTGCTCTCTAATTTGATGGCGGTTTTTCCGTTTTTTGTCGCGCCTACAGGTACGGTCACGGTTCCACTCGCTTGCGCGACTCTCACCTTTCTCTATTTCAACTGGCAGGGAACTCGCCATCACGGCCTGGGCGGCTATCTAAAGACCTTCGCAGGTTCGCCGCACGGAGTGGGCGGGTGGCTGCTGGCTCTCCTGCTATTCCCCGTTGAAATTATCAGCACGACAGCACGCTTGCTTTCGCTGACCGTGCGCTTGTGGGCCAACATGTTCGCCAGCGATTTGATCTACGTAATTTTCCTCGGTTTGCTCGGCGGCGGCGCGGCGTTCGGCTGGAGCAAGTCGCCAGTGCTCGGCGTTATTCTTGGAATCTTTCCCGCGGTCATTCCCATCGCTTTCATTGCGCTACACATTTTCGTCTCGGTGGTGCAGGCGTACGTGTTTACCGTTCTACCGTCGGTCTATCTGGGTCTTGCGACGTCGGACGAACACTAATTCCAGAGCTTGCCGGAATGAGGATTTTCCGGCGATGTGCCGCTGCAGTGTGAGGCCGGCTGCTCGGTGTCCGGCAACCACCAACTGGCGGTAGATAACGAGGAGGCAGTAATGAAGAAAATGGCAGTGGTGATGATGGTCGCGTTCGTGACGGTAATGATTCTGGCTCCGGCGGCGATGGCGCAGGAAAACGCCGCAGCGTCAGGCGGCGGAAAAGGGTTGGGCTTATTGGCTGTGGCGATTGGCATGGGCGCGGCGGCGTTTGGCTGCGGGCTAGGCCAGGGCAGAATTGCTTCGGCGGCGTGCGAAGGTATGGCTCGCAATCCCGGAGCGGCTGGCCCGATTCGCGCGGCAATGATTCTCGGTCTGGTGTTCGTCGAGACGCTGGTGCTTTTCACGCTTGCGATGCTCGCGCTGAAGGCGTAATTCAGAGCTGATTGGGATTGACGGGCCGGAAGAACTTTTTCCGGCCCTTGCTTTTTTAGCGAGAGGAATCGTGACGAGATTTCGTTGGTCGACTTGGCGATGCTACTTCAAACCGCCGATGAGATTTTTTTCCAGGAGGAGGCGGAGAACTTGGTTGGGGAAGAGGCCGAAATACACTGTGCCGATCGCGGACACTGCGAGGACGATATTCACCGTCGCGGGAAACGAAATTGGCGCGGTCGCGGCCGAGTCTTCACTTGGTTCGCGCATGTACATGGCGACGATAACCTTCAGATAGTAGTACGCGCCGATGATGCTGTTGACGGCCATCAGAACCGCCAGCCAGATCAGATTGGAATTGACGGCAGCCTTGAAAACGTAGAACTTGCCAAAGAAACCAGCGGTGACAGGCAAGCCCAGCAACGAAAGCAGAAAAAGACTCAATGCAGCGGCGGCGACGGGATGACGCTGCGACAATCCGGCATAGTCTTCGAGTGTGACGTACTTTTCATCCTTGCCACCGAGCTGCGAAACAATGGTGAACGCGCCGACTTTCACCAGTGCATAACTCAAGAGATAGAAGAGAACCGCTGCATAGGCAGGAACTCCGCCGGCATTTCCCGACTCGCCAGACGTCATGCCGGTCACCGCCGCAAACGCCACCAGGATGTAGCCCGCGTGCGCGATCGAGCTGTAAGCGAGCAGGCGCTTTACATTGTTCTGCACGAGCGCGCCTAGATTGCCCGCGAACATCGTGAGCACGGCAAGAATCCAGAACGCCCAGAACCAATACTGTGTCGCTGCCGGAACGGTCGCGAAAATCCTGAGTAGCAGCGCAAACGCCGCCGCCTTGGGACCCGCCGCGAAGAGCGCGGTCACCGGAGTGGGAGCGCCTTCATAAACATCAGGCGTCCAGATCTGGAAGGGCGCTATGGCCACCTTGAATCCAAGGCCAATCAGGATCAGTGCCAGGCCAAGCTTCAGCAGAGAGAGCTGCGAGTCCGCGACATGTCCCATGCCAGTCAGCAAGGTTGTTTCCGAGGCGCCGTAAACCAGAGCGATGCCATAAAGAAAAAACGCAGTCGCAAAAGAGCCCAGCAGAAAATACTTCAGCGACGATTCGCTGGATTTAAGAGTGTCCCGCCGGTAGCCAGCGAGAACGTAGCTGGCGATGGAGCTCATTTCGAGGCCGATAAACGCCGTGAGCAATTCTTGCGCGGAAGCCAGAACGCCCATTCCGGCAGTCGCGAAAAGAATGAGCGCATAAAATTCAGCGCCTTGAAGTTTTTCGCGTGATAGATACGGTTCGGCGGCGAGAATTACGAGCACGGCGACCGCTCCGACCAGCACGTGAAAGAAGAGGCTGAAGGTGTCCGATTGAATCAGTCCAAAGAAACCCATTCCTGCATAGCGAACGCCCAGCAAGCTGGAAGCGGTACCCGCAGCGGCGCCGATAAAGGCCACTACGGTCAGGAACGCGCGGTTCTTGGTCAGCGGCTGCAGCAACATGAGCAGCACGCCAAACCCGCACCAGAGCAGCTCCGGCATCACGCGGTAAAAATCTTCAGGACTCGGAGTCGAGAAATTCATCTAACGGTTGCCGGACCTTTCGAGAGTGATGACGGCGCTAGTCGCTGGGGCAGGTGCTGCGGCTTCCTGCGGCCACTGCTGCCGTTCCATGCTCTTGCGAATCGTCTCTGTCGCGCTTGCAGTGCGTCGCGTAAGGAACACCGAGCCGATTCCCATCCAGAGAATGACAACGGACATGGTAGCGAGAATGAAGCGCTCGCGCGCCGACGCGTCGGGCAGAGTGCGATTCTTTTCACGCGTGACCTCGCCGAAAAAAACGCGCTGATAAGCCCACAGCAGATAGCAGGCGGAAAGAATTACTCCCGTCGACGCCCAAGCCGCCCATTTCCAATGCACGATGTACGTGCCGAGCAGGATCAAATATTCGCCGACAAACCCGTTAAGCATCGGAAGGCCCAGAGAAGAGAGCGCCACAAATAAGAAGAATGCCGACAGGCGCGGCATTGGAGTGGCCAGGCCACCGTACTCCTTGATGTCAAACGTGTGCCGACGATCGTAGAGCATCCCGACGAGCAAAAAGAGCGCGCCGGTAGAGATTCCGTGCGCCAGCATTTGGTAGATGGCGCCCTGCATGGCAATGGTGTTGAACGAAAAGATGCCGAGTACGACGAAGCCGAGGTGGCTCACCGACGAATAGGCGACAAGTTTCTTCAGGTTCGGTTGCACGAGCGCTACAAGCGCGCCATAGATGATGCCGATGATGGCCAGCACGGCGACGTACGGCGCAGCCTTGCGCGATGCGACCGGGAAGAGCGGCAAGCAAAAGCGCATCATGCCGTAAGTGCCCATCTTGAGGAGCACGCCGGCAAGAATCACAGAACCCGCAGTTGGCGCTTCGACGTGCGCGTCAGGCAGCCATGTGTGCAGCGGGAAAAGCGGCACCTTAATAGCAAACGCCAGGAAGAATGCCAGGAATAAAATCATTTCCGTTTGCGTAGGAAGAACCAGCGCTCCGGTTTGTAGCGCGCGCTGAATTTCCACCAGATCAAAGGAACCCGTGGCGTTATACAGCCACAGAATCCCGACCAGCATCAGGATCGAGCCCGCCATCGTGTAGAGGACGAATTTGACGGCGGCGTAGATGCGGCGATCGTGGCCCCAAATGCCGATCAAGAAAGCCATCGGGATTAGCATGACTTCCCAGAAGAGGAAAAAAAGGAACAGGTCGAGCGAGAGAAATACGCCGACGACACCGACTTCGAGCATCAGCAGCATGATGAAAAATTCTTTCACTCGGCGCTGGACGCTGTTCCACGACGCGAGGATCGAGATTGGCGTCAGTAATGTGGTGAGAATGACCAGGAAGGCGCTCAGGCCGTCCACGCCCATGTGGAAGTGGATGGGCGGCGAGCTGATCCAGGGAACATTCAGTTCGAGGCGATAACCGGAAGACCCGATCGGGACGCCGGGAATCAAGACAAGTGAAAACAAGAATTCGGCCGTCGCGACGAAGAGCGACATCCCGCGGATGAACTTGTGGTCGTCCGAACGGAGAATCAAAAGCGCCAATGCGCCTAACGCAGGGAAGATCGTCAGCATCGGCAGTGCGTACGCGCTGTTCATTATTTGCTCACCGTGCCGAGGACTGGGTGCAAAGCCGGCCAGAAGAGAATGATGATTACCGCCAGTGCGCCGACGACCACCCACACGGCATAGCTACGTGTGTTGCCCGATTGCGTGTGGCGAACCGTATCGCCGACGGCCGTTGCTCCGTGCGCGATTCCATTGACGGTACCGTCGATAGCTTCCACATCCACAATTTTCCAGAGCACGTTTTCAGATAACCACATCAACGGGCGAACGACGACAGCGGCGTAAAGTTCGTCCACGTAATATTTGTTGTAAAGGGTTGTGTAGATGCCCTTGAGAGATTTCGCCAGCTGTTCCGGCTTTCCCGGCTGTTTCAGATAGAGCCAGAAGGCGACGAAGAAACCGACCGTGCCGGTAGCGACGGCAACGATTGCGAGCGTCCACTCCAGACTATGCGCGGCGGCTTCGCTGAGACCTTCGGCTGCCTGGTGCGCAGCGAACACGGGCGAGAGGAAATTCGCAAAGTAGTCCGCGCCGCCAAGGAACGAAGGAAGAGCGAACCAGCCACCGAAGATCGACAGCACGGCGAGAATGACGAGTGGTCCCAGCATGCTCCAGGGTGATTCATGAACATGCACATGATGTTCGTCATAGCGCTGCTTCCCGTGAAATGTCAGGAAGATCAGCCGAAACATGTAGAAGGAAGTCAGCAATGCGGTCAGCAAACCGATGGCGTAGAGAACGTGGCCGCCGCTGCCGCCAACTGTGAAAGCGCTGAACAGGATCGCGTCCTTCGAGAAAAAGCCTGCGAAGAACGGCGCTCCCGCGATCGCAAGCGTCGCGACCAGCATCGTCCAATAAGTGACTTTGATTTTCTTGCTGAGGCCACCCGTGTGGCGCATGTCCTGTTCGCCGCCCATCGCGTGAATGACCGAGCCCGCAGCGAGGAAGAGCAGCGCCTTGAAGAAAGCGTGCGTCATGAGGTGAAAAATGCCCGCACCGAAAGCGCCGACACCGCATGCCAGAAACATATAGCCCAGCTGGCTGACAGTCGAATAGGCGAGAACCTTTTTGATGTCGGTCTGAACGAGCCCGATGGTGGCCGCGAAGAGAGCCGTCGCGCAGCCGACTATTGCAACGACGACGAGCGCGGTTTCCGAATGCTCGAAGAGAATGTGAGAGCGCGCGACAACGTAGACTCCCGCGGTGACCATCGTGGCTGCGTGGATCAGGGCGCTGACCGGGGTCGGGCCCTCCATCGCGTCGGGAAGCCAGACGTAAAGAGGCAGCTGAGCGGACTTGCCGCATGCTCCGGTAAAGAGCAACAGGCAGGCAATTGTGAAGGTGCCAAAGATGCCCCAAGCTTCATGCGGCCACTGTTGTGCCGTGACCTTTTCAAACAATTGCGTGAAGTCGAGCGTGCCGAATGTTCGGAAAAGCAAAAACATTCCGAGCATAAAGCCAAAGTCCCCGATGCGATTGACGATAAAGGCTTTCTTGCCGGCGTCTGCCGCGGATTTTCTGAGGAAGTAGAAGCCAATCAGTAAGTAACTGGAAAGGCCGACGCCCTCCCAGCCGACAAAGAGAAGCACATAGTTTGCTGCCAGCACCAGAATCAGCATGAAAAACATGAACACGTTCAGATAGGCAAAGAAGCGGTAATAGCCGCCTTCATGCGACATGTATCCGGTGGAGTAGATGTGAATCAGGAAGCCGACCCCAGTGACGACGAGCACCATGACTACGGTTAGCTGGTCCATTTGAAGATCGAAGCCGGCACGGAAAGTTCCGGCCACAATCCAGTCGAAAAATTCTTTCCGGAACGCGTGCTGCGTTTGTGCGTAGTAGCTGAGGAACTCGCGGACGGCTTCGACCGCGCACACGAACGAAAGTCCCGTGGAGGAAAGCGCCACGCTGTTGACGATTTTGTTCGACCATTTGAGGCCGAAAAGACCGTTGATGGCAGCGCCGAGCAGCGGCAGCAGCGGAATGATCCACAGATGTTCGAGTATGGGCATTAGAGTTTGAGCAGGTCCACGCGCTCGACGTTCAGCGACTGCCGGTTGCGCGCCGTCATGATGATGATCCCGAGGCCCACAGCGGCCTCCGCTGCCGCTACCACAATGACGAAAAGGACAAAAATTTGGCCATCCAGTTTCCCTCTTGCCTGGCTGAACGCGACAAAGGCGAGGTTCACCGCGTTGAGCATCAATTCAATAGACATAAAAATCGTGATGATGTTGCGCTTGACGACGAACGCCACGGCTCCCATGCCGAATAAAATGGCGCTCAAAATCAGGTAGTACTGCGTTGGGACCATGTCAGCTCTTCTCCCGTTGAGCAAGAACCAGAGCGCCCATGATGGCGACGAGGATGAGAAAGGAGGTCAGTTCGAAGGGGTACACGAAAGTGTAGAACAGCATGTTGGAGAGATTTGATGTGTTAGCAAGAGCGTCCGGGCTCGTTGTGTTTGGAGCCGCACCGCCGTAGTGAACCATGGCTGCGGCAAGAAGTCCGGTCAACGCAAGAGCGAGCGGTAGGCCTCCAAATTTTGCGAGCCTGGAGAAATTGGTGCGTTCCTCCGCGCCGGCGTTGAGAAGCATGATCACGAAAACGAAAAGGACCATGATCGCTCCGCCATAAACGATGATTTGCACGGCAGCAACGAATTCCGCGCCCAACAGGAGATAAAGGCCAGCGAGCGCGACCATCACCACAATCAGCGAAAGCGCGCTGTGAATGGGATGTTTTTGCAGGATTAGGCTCAGGGCTCCGATGATCGCAAGAGCAGCGAGGACGAAGAATACGATGAGAGGTGCGCTCATCGGTTGCTCCGGAAGAGCACAAATCCTGCAGTGACGATGACGTTGGCGATAGAAACCGGCAGCAGAAGCTTCCAACCGATGTTCATGAGTTGGTCATAACGGAAGCGGGGCAGCGTGCCGCGCGCCCAGACATAAAAAAAGAGGAAAAAGAAAATCTTAGAGAGCAGCCAGAACGGGCCCTGGATGTATTCATTGACCGTCGGGAAAACGATGAGTGCCGCGCCAATGGCGGCAATGGCCGTGCCGACCCCGGGAAGAATGATGCGGCCGAAGATAGTCTCGTACTTGATACCGTCGTAAATGACCCACAGACCAAACGGAATCAGGATGACGCTCGGCAAATAGTAAGTAATCGTCCATGTAGCCGGAAAAGGCGAATTCCAGCCGCCGAAAAAGAGAATCGAGCAAAGCGCGGACACCGTAATCATGCTCGTGTACTCGGCGATAAAGAACATGGCGAACTTGAAGCTGGAATACTCGGTGTGAAATCCGGCAACGAGTTCAGATTCTGCTTCGGGCAAGTCGAAGGGCACGCGATTGGTTTCCGCGATGGCGGCGATGAAGAAGCAGAGGAACCCGACAATCTGAGGAAAGCCGCCATGAAAGCTCGCGACATTCCAAGCGGGCAGCCAGCCCCACAACGTCCGGCCGCTTTGCGCTTCGATAATTTGCGTCAGGCTGAAGCTGTTGGCCATCAGCAATACGCCGACGACAGACATTGTCATCGCGAGTTCGTAACTGACCATTTGCGCTGAGCTTCGCAGGCCGCCGAGTAGCGGGTACTTGCTGTTGGAAGCCCAGCCTGCGAGCGCAACGCCGTAAACACCAAGCGCCGTGATGGCGAAAAGGACAAGCAGGCCAATGTCCGGATTCGTGATCCAAAGATCGATTTGGTGGCCGAAGAAAGAAAAGGGAAGCGGCTTCGGTCCGAAAGGAATGACCGACAGAGAAGCCAGGGAAAGTGTGAGCGCGAGGAACGGCGCGAGCAGATAGACGAACTTGTCCACGCCTCCGGGCATGGCATCTTCCTTAAAGAGAAACTTCAGGCCATCTGCGGCAGGTTGCAGGAGTCCGTGAGGGCCGACGCGATGCGGACCGACGCGTGATTGCATCAGTGCGACAACCTTACGTTCAAACCAGGTGAGATAGGCGTTCACCGTGAGAACGATGAAAAGCAGCAGAGCGATCTTGATGAGTGTCAAGACCCAGAAGCCATATTCAGTCAAAAATGCAGTAACGGCGCTCACGATTTCGCCTGCGCCTCCGGCACGGATTCAATAGTCGTGCAGAAGCGGCCCAGCGTGCCACTGGTGAACAGCGTGTCCTGGGCGGAACGAATAAGACCCACGGGGACGTCATACGGCGCGCCGCCGTTGCGCCTCACAACCGTTTGCGCGGGCTCGGCGCCGCCCGTTAGCAGACCGGTGAGCTCCAGATCGTAGCCCGGAACAGTCTTGCGGATTTCTTCGAAGATGGTCGCAACGTTCTTGTAGTGGAACGCCTTACCAAGACCCTGTTTTTCGAGTTGGTGCGACAGAATGCGAAGCAGATCGAAATCAGAGCGTGGGCCCATGACCTCGGCCGCTTTGCGGAGCAACTGAACTTCTCCGGAAGTGTTCGTGACGGTGCCGTCTTTTTCGTAGGCCGAGGCGGCCGGGAAGACAATATCGGCCTGCTTGGCAGTTTCTGTCATGAAGAGTTCATGGACAATGAGCAGTTCAGTTTTGCCACGTCCATAGCCAAGAGTCCCGAAATGCGCGAGCGGATTCGCTCCGACAACGTAAAGCGCCTTCAGCTTGCCGTTCTGCGCGGCTTCGATCATTTGTGGAGCGGTTAGGCCGGACTTGGAAGTCTTGGCATAGCCGGGGCCACGGTCGGGAAGAACACCCATATCAGCCGCGCCGCGCGAATTGGCGTAATCGCCGAGCGCCATGTAGCGCACCTTACCGTGGAGTTTCGACCCAAAGCCGACCAAGTCGCTGATAGCGGCGCCGGAAAGTTCGGACCCAAATACGATCGCCACATCTGATTCCGCGTCCAGCGCGGCTTTAAGTTGCGTAAGTTGTTCGACGAGTTGCGGACCGAGCGGGCTTTCGTTATGCAGCCAGCGGACCGCAGCGGCTTCCTGGCCGTCTGCTACCTGCACGAATTGATCGGCCTGCCGCTCAAGCTTGATCTCTTTCGAATTGATGACGTAGAGCTTCTGTGCATGATGCCGAACGCCGCTGCGAATTTGCCAGGCCACAAGCGGGTTTTGGTTTGTCGGGTCATTTCCGATCAGCAGAACAGCTTTCGCCTTGTACAGCTGATCCATTGTCAACAGCGAATCCTTCGCGTTTTCGCCGAGCGCAGTGACCAGGCCCGTGTAGTCGGCGGAGCGGTGATGATCGATGTTCGCGGTGCCGAAAGTTTCGCGCGCGAGTTTCTGAAGGAGATAGTTTTCCTCGTTAGAAGTGCGATTCGAACCGATGAAGCCGATCGAGTCCGCGCCGTCGCGAGCGTGGATGGTCTTAAGTTTGGCCGCAGCCGTTTGCGCAGCTTCTTCCCAGGAAACGGGGAAAAGTTTGTCGCCCTTGCGTACCATCGGCTGCTTGACGCGATCCGGGTGTTTCGTGAAATCGAAACCGAAACGGCCCTTGATGCACAGGAAGTCGCCGTTGATGCCGCTCATGTCGCGGTTATTGGCACGGATAATTTCGTGATTGCGAACGCTGAGCGTGGTTTTGCAGCCGTTCGAACAGTGCGCGCAAACCGTGGGCACGTATTCCATTTCCCAGGGCCGCGTTTTATAGCGATAGGTGCCGCTGGTCAGCGCGCCGACAGGACAAATGTCGATGCACATGCCGCACTCTTCGCATTCGAGGTGATCGCCGCCGTTGGGGATAATCACGCTATTCGCGCCGCGCATGCCGACGCCCAGAGCCTTGACGTCCATGCCCTCATCGCAAACGCGAACGCAGCGGAAACACAGGATGCACCGCGGAGCATCGTAGTAAACGATCTCCGACCATTTTTCTTCCGGCCGGTGAATCTTTTCTTCGACGAAGCGGCTGGAATCCGCGCCATAGCGAAAAACCATGTCCTGCAGTTCGCACTCGCCGCCTTTATCGCAGACAGGGCAGTCGAGCGGGTGATTCGTTAACAGAAATTCCAGGACGCCTTTGCGAGCCTGCTTGATCTGTGGAGTATCCGTGCGAACGACCATGCCGTCCGTAGCCACCAGCGTGCACGCCGTCTGCATTTTCGGCATTTTTTCCACTTCGACCAGGCACATCCGGCACGCAGCCTGCAACGAAAGCCCGGGGTAGTAGCAAAACGACGGAACTTCGGTGGCGATTTGCTTCGCGGCTTCAATCACCAGCGTGCCTGCAGGAACCTGCAGTTCGCGATCGTTAATTTTGAACGTGACTAGTTTCTGTTCGCTCATGATGTTCTAGCGGGCACCCAAAAGTGCTTCGGTATTTTTATACGCGCAGCGACCGTTCAGATGATCTTCGAATTCGCTGCGGAATTTCTGCACGATGCTGATGGTCGGCATCGCGGCAGCATCTCCGAGCGGGCAGAACGTGCGCCCCAGCATGTTCTTTGCGAGTTCGCCGATGAGATCGATGTCTTCACTGCGGCCGAGGCCAGCGTGAAACCGTTCGAGCATCTTGCGCAGCCAGGTGGTTCCTTCGCGGCAGGGAATGCACCAGCCGCAGGATTCGTGCGCATAGAAATGCATGATGCGGCGCGCCATGTCCACCATGCAGGTATCTTCGTCCATCACGACCATGCCGCCAGATCCCATCATGCTGCCGGCTTTGGCGACGGAATCGTAGTCCATCGGAAGATCAATTTCATCCGCGGTCATCAGCGGACACGAACTGCCGCCGGGAATCACTGCTTTGAGTTTTTTGCCGTTCGGAATGCCGCCAGCCATTTCGTAGATGAACTTCTTCATGTTCATGCCAAGCGGAATTTCGTAAATGCCCGGCTTATTGATGTGGCCCGCTACGCAGAGCAGCCGCGTGCCGCCGTTTTTCGGTGTGCCGCGATTGGCATACGCTTCGCCGCCTTCGCGAATAATTGCCGGCACGGCACTGAGCGTCTCAACATTGTTGATGATGGTCGGGCAGCCGTAGAGTCCCACGACAGCGGGGAAGGGCGGTTTGATGCGTGGATACCCCCGTTTGCCTTCGAGTGATTCCATCAGGGCGGATTCTTCGCCGCACTCGTAAGCGCCTGCGCCGGTGTGGATCAGTAGATCGTAATCAAAGCCGCTGCCGAGAATATTTTTGCCGAGGTAGCCGCGCTGATAAGCCTCTTCGAGGGCTTCTTCGACCACATCAAGAACGTAACGGTATTCGCCGCGAATATAGATGAAACCGCGATTCGCATTGATCGCGCGGCCCGCAATGACCATGCCCTCGATCAATTGATGCGGATCCATCTCCATCAAAGGACGATCTTTACAGGTGCCAGGCTCCGACTCGTCCGCGTTGCAAATAACGTATTTCGGCTTCGGATTATCTTTCGGGACGAAGGACCACTTCATACCCGTCGGAAACCCTGCACCACCGCGGCCGCGCAAATTGGATTTCTTGACTTCGTCGATGATCGACGCCGGCGACATCTCTTTCAGCGCTTTTTCGAGCGCCTGATAGCCGCCGTGCTGCAAATACACATCGATCTTGCGGGAATCCTTAATCCCCCAAAGCTTGCTGATCAGCGGCGTTTCTTGCGGATCGCGGTCATGCAACGCGCCAGTGATCACTGGAACCGGAGCAGGCCTCTTGCCGGCATCAAGATCCTCGATGATGCGATCGAACTTCGACGGCGTGAGATCTTCGTAGAAATCGTAGTTGACCTGCATCGCCGGCGCGCCGGTACAAGCGCCAATACATTCGACTTCTTCAAGGGAAAAGACGCCGTCCTTGGTAGTTTCTTTGTGTCCGATTTCGAGCCGCTTTTTGGCCTGCTCAAGAATGTCGTACCCGCCACGAAGCATGCACGCGACATTGGTGCAGACCTGCACGTGATGTTTGCCCATGGGCTTGCGACGCAACATCGAATAGTACGCTAGAGTTTCTTCGACCTCGACGGTGCGAAGCTCGAGCCGGCTAGCAATTTCCGCGATCAGTTCATCACTGATAAAGCCAAATTCGTCCTGCGCGTACATCATCATCGGTATCAACGCGCTGCGTTTCACGGGATACGCGTTTTGCAGTCGTTCGAACCGCGTCGCGAGTTGTGAAGAAATTTGCATCGTTATTTTGTCTTCAGTCCTGGTGTCTCTTAAACTGATCCACGTTACGGTCTGGCAGCGTTCCTGTCTCGCTTCTTTGCGACCCGGTGCCTTTGCTGATTATCGATCGACGTCGCCGAGCACAATGTCGATCGTCCCAATGCAGGCAACCACATCCGCCAGCAATTGCCCTTCGATGATGCGGGGCAGCGCTTGCAGATTTACAAATGAAGGGGCACGGAAATGGCAGCGCAGCGGTTTTGGCGAACCGTCGCTGGCGATGTAGCAACCCAACTCGCCGCGAGGCGATTCGATGGCCACGTACGCGTCTCCAGGAGGTGGTGAAAAACCTTCCGTGAAAATCTTGAAATGGTAGATGAGCGCTTCCATCTCGGTCTTCATTTTTTCGCGCTCTGGAGGAATGATGCCCGGTGCTTCAGTGCGAATCGGACCCTGATCCGTGATCCTCGCCATGGCCTGTTCGACAATCTTCAAGCTTTCGCGAATTTCCGCGACGCGCACCATATAGCGACCGTAACAATCTGAATCCGTGCGCGTCGGAATATTGAAATCAAATTCCTCGTAGCTTGAGTACGGGAACGCCTTGCGATTGTCGTGCGCCAACCCTGCAGCGCGAAGCGTCGGTCCGCTCATGCTGTAAGCAATGGCGTCTTCGAGTTTGATTTTTCCGACGTTCTGCAAACGCGCAAGCCAGATGCGATTTTCCGTCAGCAGCGTTTCGTAATCGTCCACCCTGTTCGGCATCATCGCCAAAAAGCGGCGAACCATTTCGCGCCAGCCGGCAGGGGGTTCGAGCGCGACGCCACCGATGCGAATATAGCTGGTCATCATGCGCTGACCGGCAAACCGTTCGAAAATTTTCAGGATTTCTTCGCGCTCGCGGAAACAATAGAGAAAAACCGACATGGCGCCCATGTCGATGGCGTGGGTCCCCAGCCAGACCAGGTGCGAAGAGATGCGCTGAAGTTCAACCATCATTACGCGGATGTATTGAGCGCGTTTCGGAACTTCCAGACCGAGCAATTTCTCGACCGCCAGGCAGTAAACGAGGTTGTTGCCCAGCGGATTGAGATAGTCCATCCGGTCGGTCAGGGTGATCGCCTGCGAATACGTTTTGCTCTCGCAGGATTTTTCGATGCCGGTGTGAAGATAACCAAGATCGGGTACAGCTTTGACCACGGTTTCGCCGTCCAGTTCGAGCGCAACGCGAAGCACGCCGTGTGTGGACGGGTGTTGCGGCCCCATGTTCAGGACCATCGTTTTCGATGCGCCAAGAGCTGTCTCTACCGTTGTCATTTTGTTTTTCGCTTACCGCTGTACACCTACTCCTAGTCTATTGCTTTTTAAAGCCAGGTAAAAATGTTGCCGGAATGTCGCGAAATCCTTCCGTCGGATAGTCCTTCCGCAGCGGATAGCCTTCCCAATCATCAGGAAGCAGAATACGCCGCAGGTCGGGGTGTCCGTTAAAGCGAATGCCCATCAAATCGAAAATTTCGCGCTCGAGCCATCCTGCGCCCGGCCACACAGGAACGAGCGAATCAACCACCGGGTCGGCGCCGCTGACTCTTGTCCGCAGACGGATTTTCGTCTTATTGGGAATCGATACCAGGTGGTAGTTCAGCTCAAAACGCGGCTCAACTGGAAAACGATCCACCGAAGTTGCGTCGGACAGGAAATTGAACTGAAGGTGCGCGCGACAATGTTCGGCGGTGACGCGCAGCAGTTCCCGCGGCACTACAATCGTCGTTTCTCCGTGAAACTCAATCACTTCCGAAACCGCATCCGCATTCCATGTGCGAAGCTGTTCGGCTACAACACTAGCGTTTTGGCCGCCGCTCTCTGACACGATTTGTCCGATTTGCGCTGGCTGTTACTTATGCCAGTCCAGCGCGCCTTTTTTCCAAAGATAGAAATAGCCGACCAGAAGGATCGCGATGTAAATCATCATTTCGTAGAAGCCATACCGGCCCAGCGTGCGAAATACTACCGCCCATGGGTAAAGGAAAATGGCCTCCACGTCGAAAAGGATAAAGACCATTGCGACCAGGTAAAATTTTACCGAAAAAGGTTCGCGCGCATCGCCCGTCGGCTCCATGCCGCATTCGTACGCTTGTTGCTTGGCACGATTGGGTCGTCGCCAGCCAATCAGCACAGAAAGGGTGCTAATCAGCCCAGCCAGGATGGCAGCGACCAATAGGTGAAGGACCAGCGGCCCATAGGTATGCAGACCTGAACCACTCATAGGCGAAGCGGTATAATAACGGGGGACAAGCCATTCGGTCAAATCGGCCGATAATTGTTAGCGAAAAAGTCGCTTAAGAACTTTTCATGCGGAGCGGACTTCCACGAATGTTATTCGGCCATAACAGCAACGTCACAATCGGTGCAGATATCGTGCACGTTCAAACGGAAGATCGCGGCGCGAACCATGCTTTCATTGATACCACGGTGCATTGGAAGGGGCGCGTCCTGCATCGCCGGACAAGCAACTACCTCGATTTGTTGCCATTGGACGCGGAGCGCGACGCAGCGGTGAAGGCCCGCCTGGATGAACAACATCGCGTGGTCATCGACGAGATACGTTCCGGAGAATTGAAGCTGACTTTTCCTGCTGCGCCACAAGCGCAAGCCGCCGTTGCTGCGAAGTCCTTGCCCTTGGTGACGCCGGCGCTGAAGCTGGAACTTACGAACGCGAAGACGTGGCTCAGCGGCAAGGAGGCAACCCTCCAATTGGCGGTCCGGGATATCACAGGAAATCCTGCTGCGGGCGCGGAGGCAAAGGCTCGGGTGGAAGGAGCTCAGAATCCGGCCGAATTCGCTACGCAAACCGGCAGTGATGGTGCCGCGACCCTTCGCTTTGAAATGCCAAAGTTAACTGGCGTGGACGCTGCACTGGTGATTGAAGCGACGCATGGCGCCGCAAAAGGACAACTGCGATTTCAATTGCGCGCTAAGTCGCGAGCTTGAGAGCAGGGCAATGAGCACAACGGTCTCAATTACGGTAAACGGAGAAACGCGCGAAGCTGTTTCCGGTGTGACGATTACGCAACTACTGGATGCGCTCGGTATTTACGGCGGACGCGTCGCGATTGAGCGTAATTTACAAATCCTGCCGCGCACCGCTTGGAACGAAACACGAGTGGAATCCGGCGATCGCTACGAAATCGTGCAGTTCGTCGGCGGAGGATGACAAAGGCAGTTCTGAACACTCTGAGATTCTGAGGCCCAGCGGGACAGTAAACGCAACGAGGAGCTATCCGATCATGTTGCTACCACGTTGCGTTAATGTGCTCCCCATTGAGGTCGTAAATTTGGACCTTTATAGTTAGACTTCTCATCCGTCCATCAGACTCCCTTCAGCAGGTGCCCCATCTTTTTCTTTTTGGTCTCGAGATAAGCGCGCGAAATCTTGGAGATCCGTGGCTGGCACGGAACACGTTCGACAACCCGAATGCCGGCGGCTTCGAGCTGGCGCACTTTTTCCGGATTGTTGGAGAGCAGCCGGATCTCCGTGGCGCCAAGCTTCTTCAGAATTTGTCCAGGGAAATCATAGTCGCGGATGTCCGCCGCGAATCCTAACGACTCGTTGGCTTCGACGGTATCCATGCCTTCGTCTTGTAATTCATAAGCGCGCAGCTTGTTCATCAGGCCAATGCCTCGGCCCTCCTGGGGCAAGTAGAGCAGGACGCCGGAACGTGCCTGGCTGATCTTTTTCAGCGAGAGTTCGAGCTGCGCGCGGCAATCGCAGCGCAGTGAACTAAGCACATCGCCCGTTAGACATTGCGAATGAACGCGTACCAGCGGCACGGATTTTTTCGACTTGAACGGTCCGCGAATGTTGCCGCGGACAAGCGCTACCGCTTCGTCCTGTGGGCCAGTTCCGCGAAAGCCATGAATCGTGAAGCGCCCGTAACGCGTCGGGAGCTCCGCCTGAGCGACCATTTCCGGGCTGTTTTGTTTGGCGTGGCTCTCTGGGAGTTTTTTCATCGGCATGGGAATTCTGGATTATAGCAGGGGTAATCATTCCGCGCCGAACCGAGGTCCACCTTTACAGACGGCATGGGATTGGCTAGCGTTGAAACCAGAACGGCCTGCAAACCGGCACTGAGGAATATGGACGCACCGTTTTCTCCCAGGGACTTCCTGTTCACGCTGCTGCTCAAAGTCGGCGTCGCGGCGTCAATTGCCGCGCTCCTTGCGCGCTGGAACACTTTCCGTCGCGTGCTCTTTACCGAGCAACGCGACGTAGACCAGAAATTGAAATTGATGCTGTTTATGACGCCACCACTCGTTTTAGGCGTGACGCTGAGGCTCGTCGGTTCGACATACCGTTTCGCGGATTTGTCGCTCGAGGGAGCGTTCCTGATGGGTTTGCTCGGCGGGCGCGTAGTCGGTCCGATTGGCGGAGCAATCATCACTATCCCTGCGTTGCTGGCCCACGAATGGCTAGGCATGCCCGCGGCGTCTGCGGCCGGGCTGCTCGGCGGGCTGATGCGGCAAACGATTCCCAACAAAGAGGATCTGTGGAACTTCGGGCCATTCACGTTTTTGAATATTCCAAAAGCGGTGGTGCGGTTCTTACGTAAAGCGGACATTTCATGGGAAATGCTGCCGCTAGCTGCCTGTGTTGGACTGGAGCTGGGTCGAGTGGGATTGGTGACTGCTACCAAACCGAAATGGCTCTTTGCGGTCGATCCGCATTGGGACTGGTGGCTGGGCCTGGCGGTGATTGCGACGTTGATGTCCGTCGCAGCACCTCTGAAGATCTGGAATAACACGCGCATCGAAATGAACCTCGAGCGCCACCAGCAACTTTTGCTGAAGGCGCGCATGGACGCGCTGTCGAGCCAGATCAACCCGCATTTTTTATTCAATACATTGAACACTGTCTCATCGTTGATTCGATTTGATCCTGACTCAGCGCGGGGCGTGGTGCTGAGGCTTAGCAATATCCTTCGAAGGCTGCTCCGTAAGCACGAAACCTTTGTGCCACTGAAAGAAGAACTGCAATTCATCGACGACTACCTGGACATTGAGGTCGCGCGGTTCGGGAAAGACAATTTGGAAATTATTAAAGAAATTGACGACGAGACACTTGAGGCGTTTGTGCCCAGCATGCTGCTTCAGCCTATGGTGGAAAACTGCCTGAAGCATGGATTAGCACCGAAGATTGAAGGCGGCCGCATCCGTTTGCATGCGGAGCAACACAATGGCAGGTTGCGCGTGGAAATTGAAGACAACGGCGTGGGTATTTCTGAAGAACGCATGCCACATGTTTATGTCGAGGGAATCGGCCTCAGCAATGTGCGCGAACGGCTTCGCGTCTTGTATGGAACGGATTTCCGATTGGAGATAGAAAGCCGTCCCGGAGAGGGCACGGTAATCCGGATTGAAGTACCGGAACTTGTTCCGGCAATGCCGGAGACCGCGCGAACCGTCTAAGCCGATGCGTTAGCGCCACTGTGGCCCTGGATATTTCTTCGCTTCACGTCCGCTTGGTTCCTCTTCGACGCCGTCAAATCAGGCCTATTTAGCTGACAGACCAACCGCTTACGTAAAAACAGCGCAATATTCAGATTCCCGCATTGGAACTCAACTCCCAAGCCTACACAGCATCTTCGAATTCCCTTGACGCGCTGTCCCTATGTGCTGTATGTTCTGAATGAACAGAAATAACAGCTATTATGGCTAACAAAGAAATGCTCGTAAGCGGATCGGCAGGACGGAAGCCGCGAATTGTGCTCGTCGGAGGTAGCGGCCAAGTCGGGAGTATCCTGGCAAGGCATTTTCATCAACAGCAGAACGACGTCTGCGTGATCGCTCGCACGACTTTCTCGGCGCCCTGGAGTGTCGTGGCGTGGAATGGACTGCAGTTAGGCGACTGGGTAAAGGCGTTGGCCGCGTCAGATGCTGTTGTCAATTTGGCAGGGCGAAATGTCGATTGCCGCTACGGCCCGCGGAACAAGACCGAGATCCTGGAGTCAAGAATTCGATCCACGAAACTCGTGGGCGAGGCGATTCAGACGCTTTCGACGCCGCCACCGGTTTGGCTCAATGCAAGCACGGCCACGATTTACCGCAACTCAACGGACCGGCCGATGGACGAGGAAACGGGCGAACTTGGCGGAACAGAAGCGAACGTGCCAGACAGCTGGCGGTTCAGCATCGAGGTGGCGAAGCGGTGGGAAGAAAGCTTTTTTGACGCGAAGACCCCACAGACGCGAAAAGTTGCATTGCGAAGCGCGATGACGATGAGTCCAGACAGGGGAGGCGTGTTCGATGCCTTGCTGAGACTTGTGCGATTTGGTCTCGGTGGCCGGTTTGGCTCGGGCGAGCAGTATATTTCGTGGATACACGAGCGGGATTTTGTGCGAGCAATTGAGTTTGTGATTGCGAACGAACGGATCAGCGGCGTTGTGAATGTCGCGGCACCCAATCCGCAACCCAACACGGAATTCATGCGCGACTTGCGAGCTGCGTGGGGAATTCGATTTGGCCTCCCAATGCCAAAGTCCATGCTAGAGATCGGAGCAGTTTTCCTACGGACAGAAACTGAATTGGTGTTGAAGAGCAGAAGAGTCGTGCCTGGAAGACTGCTGGATGATGGTTTCCGATTTGAATTTCCTGAATGGCCCGCTGCCGCTGTTGAATTAGTGCAGAGGTGGCGTAAACAACGAACGAGGGAGTCGTGGAAATGAGCGAACAGACGACGTCGAAATCAGGTGGGTTGGCTCCAGTCGAAGAGAAGTTCATCTTGCATTGGGGCGAGATGGGCACGAAGTGGGGCATCAACCGCACGGTGGCCCAGGTGCATGCGCTGCTCTATCTAGCCGCAAAGCCTTTGCCAGCCGACGAAATTTCAACAACCTTATCGGTGGCACGCTCTAACGTAAGTACCAGTTTGCGTGAGCTGCAGGGGTGGGGAATAGTGCGCGTGGTGCACGTGCTGGGTGACCGGCGCGACCACTTTGAAACGCTGAAGGATGTCTGGGAGATTTTTAGAATTGTCGCGGAAGAGCGTAAGAAGAGAGAGATCGATCCAACGTTGCGGGTGCTGGCGCAGTGTGTACAGGAAGTGAAAAACGGACAGGGAGACGCTCATACAAAGGAGCGTCTCGAAGCGATGCTGGAATTCCTGACCGCCATGACGGGATTGTTCGACGAGATTTTGCGCATGCCTGCTGGGACGCTGAAGAGCGTTGTGAAGTTAAGAGGGAAAGTCGTGACGATCTTAGGCGCCGGAAACAAAAAAGCAGGATAAAAAAACAGCTATGCGCCAAGGATTCTAAGAAGAGCGCAAGACGTAACTATATTGAGAGAGAAAGCCATGATTACGTTAGTGGACGAGGTTACGGATCGCAAAGGTCGTCAGGCGCGAGGGTGGTTATTTTTTGACGCCCAGTGCGGATTTTGTACACGTATCGCGCGATGGCTTGCGCCGATTGTTGCGCGAAGAGGACTAGGCGTTGCTCCTTTGCAGGATCCGCGGGTCGGCGCGCTGCTTGGTATGAGCAGGAATGAGTTGCTGAAGGAATTGCGATTTTTGTTAAGCGATGGAAGGAACTACGGCGGCGCGCGAGCCGTTGTGGCAGTGGCGCGCGAAATTTGGTGGGGGAAACCGCTCGTCTGGCTTGCCGGGCTTCCCGGGATGATGCGCGTGCTGGACGCGGGGTACAAGCGGATTGCAGCGCGGCGAGGTTGCGTCGCCGAAACTTGCGAAGCGCGAACACAATTCTGAGCGCCAGTTTGTAGCGGAGGTCCTGCGTGCGTGGAACGAATATTTGGCAATGGGAAGGCCGAGTAAATCGCGGCACATATTTTTTCGTTGGTGCGGCGGCATTTGCCTTGAAGTTCCTGCTCGATTGGGCGGTGGTCACGCAAGTATTTCATCGCGCGTGGAGTTTGCTGAACTACTGGCGGCCATTCGGGGCGATTTCAGGTATTCACGGCTTGACGCTTGAAAACCGGTTCTTCGCTGGAGTGATGTTATTTTTGGCGCTGCCGTTTATTTGGCTTGGCCTTGCGATGACCGTGAAGCGTTTGCGCGATGCCGGTGAACCAACGTGGCTGGCCGCATTGTTTTTCGCGCCCGTTGCTAACTTGCTGTTTTTTCTGGTCTTGAGCCTGAAACCATCCGTCAAAGAAACACTAGCTGAAGAAGGCGCTCCGTGGCCCGGTCCGAATTTTCTCGAACGATGGATTCCACGAACGCGAGCGGCCAGCGCGCTCGTCAGCATCGGAGTGACAGCTTTAATTGGTTTCGGATTTACATTGTTAGGCACGCACGTTGTGGCGCAATACGGTTGGGGGCTGTTCGTTGGTTTGCCGTTCTGTCTCGGCTTGTTCGCCGTCTTGACGCATAGCTACCACGAGCCCCGGGGTTTCGGCGAATGTATGACCGTGGCTATTTTGCCGGTGGCGATTCTCGGTTCCATTCTGTTTTTTGTCGCGATTGAAGGTGCGATTTGCCTTGCCATGGCCGCGCCCCTGGCGAGTTTGCTGACTTTGCTCGGCGGAAGCCTCGGCTACGTGATACAGGCGGCTCACTGGGGTAGGCGAAATGCCCCGGCGATGCTCTCGATCGCCGTACTGCTGACGCCGGGATTTTACGGTGTGGAACACTTCACGAGGCCGCAGCCCGGAACCTTTGAAGTAAAAAGCTCGATTGAGATAAATGCGCCGCCAGTGCAAGCGTGGCGGAAGGTCGTAGCATTCACCGAGATTCCGCCGCCCAAAGAAACCCTGTTTCGCGCTGGTATTGCCTATCCGATCCGCGCTGAAATCACGGGGCACGGTCCAGGCGCAGTCCGGCATTGTGTGTTTTCAACCGGACCGTTTGTCGAACCGATTATCGTCTGGGATGAGCCGCGTCTTTTACGTTTCAGCGTGACCGCGAACCCAGCTCCGCTAAACGAATTAACGCCCTACGGACACATCGCGCCGCAGCACCTTCACGGATACTTTGCATCTCATCAGGGACAATTCTTGCTGACCGCACTGCCCGGCGGCCGCACTCGCATCGAGGGCACGACGTGGTACTCCCATTCCATGTGGCCTGAAACCTACTGGCATTGGTGGTCGGATTACGTCATCCACCGCATCCACATGAGAGTCTTGGAACACATCAAAGTACAAGTGGAAGCAGGAACCGAGTGAGGACTTGGCTTGAAGCCGTTAGGGCGGTAACTCAAAATACTAGGCCGAGGCGGCGCGAGTTTCTGACAGGACGCGCTGATAATAGCGTTCGTATGAAGGGATGACGTCGTTGGCGCAGAATTTTTTCTTGGCGTTGATCCGCGCGAGTTGACCCATTTCGCGCCCGCGGTCGGCACGTGACAAGAGGTCTATGGCGTACTTCGCCGCGGTTGCAACTTGGCCCGGCTGAACCAGATAACCGTCCACGTCGTGCTCAATTACTTCGGGGATTCCACCCACGTTCGTTGCGATCACAGGCACTTCGCAAGCCATCGCTTCCAAAGCGGCTAATCCAAACGATTCCAACTGTGACGGCAACAGGAACAGGTCGGCATCGGATAGCAGGCGATACACCTGGTCCTGTTTGCCGAGGAAATGTACGTCTTTCTGCAGCTTCTTCTTGCGGACCAGGTATTCGGCAGCGCCGCGGTCAGGTCCGTCGCCGATCAGCACGAGCTTTGCGGGCATTTTCGCGCGGACCTGCGCAAAAATTTCGACGGTATCGGTAATGCGCTTCACGGGACGGAAGTTTGACAGGTGCATCAGGATCGGTTCGCCGCCGGGTGCCCACTTGGCGCGTTGCTCAGGATTCGGCCG